>ERZ1034365.50-NODE-50-length-59517-cov-3.923520_pt1 | contig 59517 bp, 52 predicted proteins | sample MGYA00520615_ERZ1034365 | MGnify/ENA primary metagenome ERZ1034365 (study PRJEB33736, sample SAMEA104284505) | Azolla filiculoides | biome: Urban; feature: Water surface; material: Ditch water | place: Netherlands | collected 2015-10-28 | depth 0-0.1 m ...
CGAGATTCTAATATTGTAGCTCGCTTATCTGTTCCAATTGGACCATTCCGAGAACAAATGAAAAAAGCACACGAACTTGTTTTAAAAGATATTATTGCCATCCATAATCTTTCAGAAGTGGAAAAAATGGAAAAAAATCATTGCTACACGCATAAAAATATATTTGTCTTTACAGCTGATGATGGATGGTCTGATACTTATGATATACTTGCACCAATAGCCCGTGAATATAAAATTCCTTTTTCGTTTAGTATTATTAGTGGAAAACTTGATGTGCCTGGTTTTATAACTACTACACAATTAAAAGAGCTTATCAAAAATCCACTCTTTTCCATAATGTCACATTCTATAAATCATCTTGATCAAGGGAAAATCCCAAGAGAAACAGAGAAACAAGAAATGTGTGATTCAAAAAACATCCTAGAATCCCTTACTCAAAAACCTATAAATACTTTTATCTATCCTGCAGGAAGAATGTCTGCATCTTCACAAGAAATTGCAAAAGAATGTGGATATACGTATGCATTTACCACAAATTTCTGAATTTCATATGAGAAAAGTAAAACAAAATACGATATTAATCGATATCGCATAAGTGATAGTACCCTTCCTTCGTTTTTTGAATATCTCATTTCTCTAAAAAATAACAATTCTTCTTTCTCATGAACTCAAAATTCACAAACTGATAGTGGTGTAAACTGGAATAACTATTTACAAGTAACCAAATAATTTTATGAAACAATGTACCCTTATATTTCCATTGAATGAACAATGAGAAATTCTCCTCGGTATGAAGAAGCGTTGATTTGGAATGGGAAAATGGAATGGCCTCTGATGAAAAAAAGAACCACACGAAACTATTGAAGCCTCTGCGGTACGTGAAATTGCTGAAGAAAGTGGAATTATCATTACAGAGAATCAACTTGCCTTTCATTGAACTATACAATTTATTTTTCAATGAAAAGAAGATTGGAATCAGATTGTATATATCTATTCAATACCAAATTATCAGTGAGAAGAACCTATAGAAACAGAAGAAATGAATCCAAAGTGGTTTTCAATTCATGATATTCCATTTGATTCCATGTGGGAAGATGATCCATTTTGGCTGCCTAGAATGCTACAAGGTGAAACTATTTTATCAGAAGCAATATTTGATGAAAATGGGAAGCTTGCGGAATGGAGGGATTTGTAAAATATACACTACTCTAAGACTATAAGCTCAATATTATCAAGATCATGGAAAACAGATAGAACCCTCTCTACAAATTCATATGATAGGTTTTTTTTGGAAATTGCAGCATTTTCCCAAATAATTTTATAAGATATATTCGTATCTGAGAGAATATCATAGAGTGCATCAAGATTTCATCAAAACCATTCTGGAAATCCAAAAAGAAGACTCAAGTATTGATAAAATGAAGATACATCGGAAAATGCCGTTCCATCAATCGTAATTTCCATATCTAATGAGAACAAAGAGTAACTGATGGTAAATATCCTTCTTGTGAGTCTGTCATTATCTCGGAAATAAGTACTGCCATATCACTATATTCTTTGATGATTGGAAATATTTGTCTTTCATACAATGCAAAGCGTTTAATTTCCAAATCCATTGCCCCTTTACAAACCTCTTTATAAAAAGCATTTGGATCAAGAGAACCAGTAGATTCTTTAGGGAAACTAATTTTTCCACTTGCAGTATATGGGTTTACAGGAATATCAAGTCCATATTTATCAAAGAGTCCTGAAAGCTCGGAAGTTCTTATTTCTTGTTGACGAACAATCATCACAAATGGTCTCCGAAGCGGAAATTCTTGTAAAGAACGAAGATAATACGCATTAAGATAATACTCTCATAAAAGAGCATCTTGTAAAGAGGAGATTACATCTTCTGTAAGTATACGAACGGGATATTCTAAATCTCTTACCAATAAACATTGGATTCATCGACAATTTTCAGAAGAATATTTTGGTATAATCACTTCACTCGAGACAACTGAAGAAGACGTATTGATTGAATCACTATGAAAATAAGCAGAATATACGACCCCAAAAACTCCAAGAATAAGAAATGAAAAGGAAAGATATTTCTTCCATTGATTTCGATAATAATACATACTAAAAGGGAATAAGAAATTTTTACCATCTTATAATAAAGAGAAGAAAAATCAATCTATTCACAGGCATTGGGTATTATAATCGCATTCAAATGAGTTGCTTAAACTGGAAATCAATTTTCTGTAAAAATGGCATCTTACGAAACGTAAGAAATACTATAATCGTCCCAGTGATAACATTAACTACAACAAAAAGAGCATTTTCTATATTCCAAACAGATATAGAAAAAAGGTTTATTATATACATACAGTCTGAAACTATCCACGCTATCTTATCTTCCGTTTCTGGAAAACGAAATAATTTATATGAGATAGAAAGCATTCAGAAGGCGTCCACTATTGTATTAATAATAATCGCATACAGTGGATTATCCGTTCACATCCATATAAGAATACTTATACATGAGATGATCAAAATTATAATCTCAAATTTTGTAATATAGAATTTTCCATAAAAAAATGCTAAAGTTGCTTCAACTATATGGAGAGAGGCCAAAACTCCGATAAGATATATGGACTCTTTTGCTCAGGCTGAAAGAGAAGAAAAAAATACAATACTCATTGATACAGCCATAATAAACCAACCAGTGAAATTGGGAATTGTTTTCTTAGTAAGAATCGTATAAATATATCTTCACTCTACAAGAACTGCTATAAAAGAGGCAATGTATGCAACAATCTCGTGGGTTGAAAAATCCATAACAAATATTTATATAACTCCACTATGCTATCAGCATCTCATTTTTAAAGCAAATTTCATCATATTTGTATAAAGATAAAAAAGATGATAGAATCAGAAGAGTACACCATAAATTTGCAGTATGACAAAAATAATTTCAACTAATCCATCTAACAATTCAATCCTCTGAACTATAATTTCAACTTCAAATGAAGAAATTCACAAATCTGTACAAGAGGCAAAAAGAAGTCAGGAGTTATGGAGTAATAGGAGCATAGACGAACGTATCATTTATCTGAAAGAGCTATATGATGATTTTACTCAAAAAAAAGAAATTATTGCTCAAAGCATCTCAGCTGAAATGGGAATGCCCATACGACAAGCAAGAGATGAAGTACAATATGGATTAACCTATTATGCTTGGTATCTCGAAAATGCAGAACAATACATTACACCAGAAATTACTCGTGAGAATAATCAAGAAATTCATATGGTTGAATATGAAGCTCGATGAGTTGTTGCTGCTATAGCTCCATGGAATTATCCTTTTTCTATGTTTGTTTGGACATGTATACAGGCTCTTCTTGTTGGGAATGTTGTTGTATTCAAAATCTCAAAAGATGTTATACTTACAGGAAAAATAATTGCTGATATCATTTCAGAAAGTTCACTTCCAAAAGCAGTTTGGACAGAAATATATGGAGATGGTACGATAGGCTGAATTCTCCTAGAAGAAGATATTGATTTTGTAACATTTACAGGAAGCACACAAGTGTGAAAAAATATTGCAAAAACTGCTGTTGAAAAAGGAATTTGATGTGTAATGGAGCTAGGAGGTTCTGCTCCGTGAATTATCTGCTCAGATAGCAATATTGATTCCGTTATTGAAACCATATATTTTCTAAGATATTCAAACTGTGGACAAATGTGTGATGGACTCAAACGTCTTATTGTTCAGAAAGAAAGATACAACGAAGTTGTAAGCAAACTTGGAGATATTATAATAACAAAAAGAATATGAAATGCTCTCGATGAAAAAACTGATATATGACCACTTGTTTCAGAAAAACAACAAACTTACTTATCTGAGCAATATAACGATGCACTCGAGAAATGAGCGAAAGTACTCTCCCAAATAGATGAAAAACTTATTCCAAAAGAAGGAAATTTTTTTCCTCCAACTCTTCTTGGAAATATAACGAAAGATATGAGAGTATGGAATGAGGAAGTATTTTGACCAATCCTTCCTATTATAACTTTTGATAATATAGAAGAAGCTATTGAACTTGCAAATGATACTGAATATTGACTCGGAGCTTACGTATTTACAGAAAATATAGAGACCTTTAAAAGTATATCAAAAAGATTAAAGAGTGGCATGATACAAATGAATACACTCAATTACTGTATTCCTGAAAATCCATTTTGAGGATATAAAAACTCATGAATTGGAAGAGAACACGGAAAATGGGGATTTCATGAATTTTGTAATATCAAGGTAACAAGCATTCCTAAAATTAGCCAATAAAATACTATGAATATTTTTTTTGCAGTTTTGAGTTCAATAATATACATTATCTGAGTCATACCTTACATGTATCACTCACTCTATGGAAAAGTTATTCCACATCCATATAGCTGGACTGTTTGGTCAGTATTAACAATAGTAAATACCATTGGACTGTTCCATGAAGAATGAATATCAATTACTCTCTTTCTTCCAATTATTCGTACTCTAGTACTTATAATATGAGCTATAATCTGATGGTATTTTATAAAAAAAATATCAATTCATATCTATGATAAGATTGCACTCCTATGAGCAGGGCTAATTATCTGAATTGCAGCAATATTTGGAATCTCTCATGCAATTATCCCAAGCATATGTATTGATATTCTTGTACTCATTCCGACTATTCGAAAGATTTGGGATACACCTGATTCAGAAGATATAAGCATATGGATAACAACGTCATTATCACAAATATTTTTATTATTATCCATCGAGCATTTCAGTATTGCAGGGAATCTTTTTTGGATATATATTGCATGTATAAACTGATCTATTGCACTCCTGATTTTTCTCCGTCTTCGATACTTAAATCAATGGAAAAATAAAATTCTTTACTTTATAAAAAGAAAGCTCAAAAAAAGGATGATTTCTTGATACAAATTATAAATAAATTATTAACCAAAATAATGATATAGCATAAAATATATTTGTTATACATATAAATATATAGTATAATTTACAAATGAAAGAATACAGTTATGATACATATTTATTAAGTCCATGATTTCAACTCATCACTCAATGATGGGACAGCACAGTATTTATAGATAAAGCAGATTCTTCAGTGATACTGAAATTATATGATCCCTTGAATTATGGACAGGTTGAAAGATATTATCAAATTCAAAGTGAAATTTCCCAAAAATCATGAACTATAGTAGATAACGAAATAGAGGTACAGGTACTTGATCCTACTCATTCAGATAAGTTCACTATTATAGAAAATGAAGATGGGATTCTCGTCGTTCTTCCAAAAGTTGAATGAGTAAATCTATCAGCATACTGAAGTGATATAGAAAGAATAAAAATCGTAAATCGAGTCAAGGATCTATTAAGAAATAGATGAGTGTCTACCTCAGGAGGATTTGAGGTAAAGCCAGAAAATATCATGGTACACGATAGTAACTGATGAAAAAAACTTGTATTGAGTATAACTGATATTTGAGCACGGATTGATGAGTGTTTAAAACAATACTAGAAATATTATATATATCTTTTGGTTCATAGTCATGAACTCACTAGAGTCCAATTTTTTGGTTAATTAAAATGACTTATGGATTGTTGATTCCAATTTTTTATTTAAAATACCAGAATGAATTTAAGAAATATATTTGCTTTTTTAATATATTCACTACAATTGGATGGTCCAAATTCTCTTACAATCGCATGAAATATAGATTGGTCATTTATGTTTCACTACATTATCTGAGAAAAATGGGAGATTTTTCTTTGAAAAATCGTCTGGACCATTTATTAATTCATTTATACTATTTATGAAAACTCACGGAAAAAAATACAACCAAGCAGTCTCACTTGTTGAAGCTGAACGTGCTTACTCACTTGATGAAGCAGTTGATCTTCTTGAAAGAACAAATACTGTTAAATTTGACCCTACAATAGAAATTCACTTTAATCTTGGAATTGATCCACGTCAAGCAGACCAAATGGTTCGTGCGACTATTACTCTTCCAAATGGTACAGGAAAAACAAAAAGAATTGGTGCATTTACTGATATTGGGAATGAAAAAGAATTAAACGCTATAGGAGTACTTATAGCTGGTGGAGATGATCTTATTGATTCTGTACTTCATGGAAAAATTGATTTCGATATTGCAATTGCTACTCCTGGAATGATGAAAAAAATGGGTAAGGTTGCAAAAGTTCTTGGACCAAAGGGTCTTATGCCAAATCCAAAGGCAGGAACGGTTGGTGAAGATCTTATAGCAATCGCTACTGAAATTAATAAAGGTCGTTTTGAATTTAAAAATGACAAACAAGGAAATGTTCACTCTATCGTTGGTAAGCTTTCATTTGGAAATGCAAAACTCAAAGAAAATCTTACATATTTTATAAATACTCTTAAAAGTTCTCGTCCTACTGGATTAAAAGGTGGTGCAGCATTTATTGAAAGTATTTATGTTTGTAATGCTATGGGTCCTGGTATCAAGCTTGACCTTAGCTCAATCTAATCATATACAACAACGGAACATTAAAAATCCCTAAGAATTTTCTTAGGGATTTTTAATGTGCTACATCGATTGCAATAAAATCACCGTGTTCAATCCGTTCTTGATAGAAATAAATAAGTTCATCTAGTACGGAAAATATCTTATCATTCACTCCCTGAGAAAAATCAAAAATAAAAAAACGCTCTCGAGTAAAAGATACGGAACAACAAATTTTTAAGATTTGTTGTTTTTGAAGAGCGGCTACTATGTCATCATATTCCGCCCGGAGAATTCATGTTTCTTTCACCTGTAAAAGAAATACATCTTCAATATATGGAAACTTTGCTTCTGAAAATTCAAGAATTTGATTACATGCAACCCTCTTTTCATCAAGAAGATAACGAATTTGAAAGTGGAGTTCATTCTGTTCAGTAATTGGAAGTTCTCAAATAAGAACATCTATATATGCTTTTCTTATTTGTCATTTCGTTGCATTTGTAGATTCGATGATACTATTCAAGGCATCAAATCAATAAAAACGCTCTTTAACTGCCTTCTCCGCATCGGAGAAGGCATGAAATAATGTAATCATTGAAGATGTCTCCATATATAAAATCCAGTTATATATACTATATACTGCATTTTATATATAAGTCAATTTTTCCTATCCCCTCCCCTTGAAGGCATTAAGGAGCGTAATCTCATCAGCATATTCAATACTTCCTGCATGTGGAAGCCCCTTTGAGAGACGAGATATATGTAAATTCTTCCGTGGAATATTTTCACGGATATAGAGAGATGTGGCCTCTCATTCGATATTTGGATTGGTAGCAAGTATCATCTCATGAATTAAAACATCACTCCTGACTCTTTCAAAAAGATGAGTAATCGTCAAATCCTTAGGCATAGTTCATTGAATAGGTGATATAGATCAACCTAATACATGGTATCTTCAACGATAAATTCCCACTCTTTCTATAGAGAGCATATCAAGATAATCTTCAACGATACAGAGAATAGAGTTGTCTCGTGTTTCATCACTACATATTTTACATAAATGATTACTCCTGTCGGTCATGCCGTGACATGATGAGCATTCAATAATTTCATTCTGAACATCTTGAAGGATTTTCGAGAAATTTTTTACATAAGCACTATTTGCTTTCAGCAAAAAGAAAGCAAGTTTAATAGCAGTCTTTTCACCAATTCAAGGAAGAAATGCAATAATATCAATCAATCGCTTGAGGGTTTCAGGCATAATATATAAAGCGAGAAAGATTATTATTTATTAAAGGTAAGTGGCACATCAACAACTACAAGAAAAGTTGGATTCGCCACATTTGGCATGTTAATTATATGTTGATCTGTTGTTATAGACGAGAGTGATTCAGCTTCTGCAATCTTAATATCTACCAAGTTTTCCTCAAATGTAAGTTTTCGTTGTTCAATTTCTAATGTACGTATCGAATATCCTTTTGTTGCGTTAATATTTAATTGAAGTACATAATATACTCATAAGAATGCAATTATTGTCAGAGATCAAATATATGCCTGAGTAAAAGACATCTTATATTCTTCACGGGCAGCTTTTCTTTCGGAAAAGAAACCAAAGTGCCCTTTTTTCATGACAAGAACGTTTGCTGCGTTCATGGATTATTTCAAATTAATGAATAGATTGTTTAGAGACAATTCGAAGTTTTGCACTTCTTGATCGAGGATTTGTATGAATTTCATCCTCAGAAGGAAGAATTGGTTTTTTGTTTATTTTCTTAAGAAGTGCAGGAATTGTTGTTTGCCCGGTTATTTCATCTATAGTGCCTTTTTCAAATCTTGCAAACGTTTGTTTTATAAGTCTATCTTCTAACGAATGAAAACTAATAACTCCAATGGTACCATTCGATTCTAGAAGTTCAATAGCTTGCTCAAGAGATTGAATGATGTGATCAAATTCCTGATTGAGTGCAATTCGAATAGCTTGGAAAACTCGTAGAGTTGATTTCGGATCAAAACTGGCTCATTCTATTATCGCTGCAAGTTCTTGTGTTGTGTTTATTGGTTTCTGTTTTCTTTGAGAAGCAATTGCCTGTGCTATAAAAAAAGCTTTTGGCTCTTCCCCGTATTTTCTAAAAATTTCAAACAATTCCCTTTCTGGAGTATACGCAATGAGTTCTGATGCTGTTTTTTCTCAGCTCATTCTATCAAATCGCATATCCAATGGGCCATCCGAACGAAAAGAAAATCCTCTTTCTCATTCATCAAAATGAACACTACTTACTCAAAGATCATAAATAATCCCGGTAATAGTATGGATTTGATTCTCTGAAAGAATTTCCTTCAAACGAGCAAAACTTGAGTGTATAAAAATACAAGTAGGAAATTCTCATTTTCCTGAAAGAATTTCTGTACGAATCTGTTTTTCTGCTTTAAGAAGATTCTCGCTATCGCGATCAATACCTATGAATATATCTCATTTTTTCATTTTTTTAATAACCTCTCAGGCATGTCAACCAAGTCCAATCGTTGCATCAACGATTATGTTTCGATTGTTTTCAAAATTAAGACTCTTTACGAGCTCATCACGAAGCACTGAAATATGATACACAAAAATGTTAAAAAAATGTTAAAAATTCAAGGTACAGAACACGTTAATTACTCTATTTCTTTTTTATATGTTGTCAAAGGAAAATAGGGAAAAGAAAAGAGAAAGTATTGACAAATCTATTGTATAATTTTTTAGAAAAATTGTATATAAAAGAAATAGACAATTTTTTAACCTTTGTGGCTATAATTGTTAAAAAAATCAAGATAAATGTAAGTTTTGCGTTTGCAAAACGCACATCTTTTTCTATAATTCTGCAAAATATTCACTTCTTTACATTTATCTCCATGACTTCATTTAAGACAAAAAATATAAACGAAAAAAAGAAACTATTAAGCCCACGATCTTGGATAATAAAAATCTTTGTAAGTATCATTCTCGGAATTTTCGGTATATGATTTGTTTTAGCTGTATGAATTCGAATATTGGGTTGAATTGATTGAGTAAATGAGTTGGCATCAAAAGTAACAGATGGCAGTTGAATAATTAATAATACTATTCAAGCTGTTAAGACACTTACAAAATCAGAATGAACAAAAACAAATATATTATTAGTTGGTATCTGAGGAAAATGACATGATTGATGAGAACTCACTGATTCTATATTACTTGCATCACTCAACACAGAAAAAAAGACGGTATCACTTTTATCTATACCTCGTGATTTATGGGTAAGTTACCCAGGAGGCACCGAAGGGAGGATTAATGAACTCTATTCTTTTGGAAAAAAACAATGAGTTGGTATGCAATATCTAAAAGATAAAGTAACAGAAATTACTGGTGAGAAAATAGCATACTATGGTATTATTGATTTTACAGGATTTAAAAAAGTAGTAGATATTCTCGGTGGCATAGAGGTCGAGGTTCCAGAGGATTTAATAGACCGAGAATATCCAACCATCAATTGGCAATATTCAACATTTGCAGTGAGAAAATGACTCCAAACATTTAATTGAGATACTGCTCTTAAATATGCAAGAAGCCGCCATTCCACGAGTGATTTTAGTAGATCACAACGACAACAGCTAATCATAGGAGCTATTAAAGAAAAATTTCTTCAACTTGGATTCATAAGTGATGCTGATAAAATATTTTGAGTTATAAAAGAAATAGAATCTCATTTTGAAACGGACCTATGAAATACAAACATATTGAGCCTTGCATTGAGTATGAAAGATATACCAAGCAACCGAATGCTCTCTTTTAATTTAAATAATTCCTGCTGAACATCTCATAATAACTGTCAGATGGGGGCTTATCTTTATAGTCCAAATAGAGATTTCTTTTGATGAGCTTCTGTCCTTCTGGTCGAATGAATACAATGAGGAAAGAAAGAAGAAAAATATAATAATACTCAGCGACTTACCTCGCTTGGCTTCAATTATCCTTGATATTTACTCGATAAAAATGAAATAACTATCATTAATGGAACAAAACAGGAATGAATTGGAAATCTTGCAGGAATTGCTCTTAAGAAACTTGGATTTACACTTTCACGAAAAAAACCCCTTATCAGCTATACAGGCTGAATACTTGAGAAAACACGAATTCATGTATATTGGGATGAAGAAACTTCCATTGGAATTAATCCAATAAGCGATACTTATAAGGCTCTTGAACTTCTCGTTGGAAAGGATTTCATCACTCACTCATGATGAAATCTCTATGTAACCGATGATGGTCCTAAGATAGAAATCATTCTTGGAAAGGACTATAAAGATATGCTTCCATTTATCCGATTCTCTACATACGCCTTTACTGGTCCATCGCCTGAAGAAAAAAAAGAAGAGAAGGAATCTTTTCTTTGAAGTGGAAGTATAAATAAGGTACCAACAAAATTATGATCTGGTACTACAGAAAAAATTAAAAAAACTTCACCTGATATTCTCAACAAAACGAATGTATCAGTTCCAAAAAAATGAACAGCAACCGAAACGAATACTTCTCAAATAGATCAAGAAACCGAAACAATAAGCAATGCTCTCTTTCAGTAAATTTATCCAGTATTTTACGTATATAATATGCACCGCTCCCCGAGAAAAATTCAACAACATAAAAATTTTATTAGGAAATATGTCCAACTTTCTCAGTGAAATATTTATAAAAAAATAGCAATCTTATTTTTAGGAGGATTATTCTTTATCTGAGCAATTGGATTATTTATTATATATACGCTTTATTTACACAATCTCCCATCAATCGAAACCATTGAAACACGAGATCTTTCAGAAAGCACCATATTTTATGATCGAGAAGGAAAAGAACTTTATAAGCTGTATAAAAATGAAAAAAGAACATACGTTCCTTACATTGATATCGCTGAAGATATAAAAAATGCAATAGTAAGTACTGAGGATAAGTCATTTTTTACAAATCCATGAGTAGATATACTTGGAATCATTCGAGCATGAGTAAATTTTGCAATTGGAAAAACAGCACAAATCAAAGGAACTTCTACTATTTCACAACAACTTATAAGGAATAGTATTATCTCAAATGAACGTTCTTTTTCACGTAAAATAAAAGAAATTTATCTTTCATATAGACTTAATAGTCGATATTCTAAAGAGAAAATATTGGAATTATATCTCAATACAATTTCATTCGGAAATAATGCCTATGGAATAGAAGAGGCAGCTCATACATATTTTTGAAAGTGAGCTAAAGATGTATGACTCCTCTGAGCTACAATACTTACTTCCCTTCCAAAGGGTCCAACATTTTATTCCCCCTATGCTCATAGGGATAGACTCATGGGATATGCTTATGTATATCAATCAGATTCACCTGATGAAAAAATTACGCTCGATTCGGTTGAATCGAGAAAAAAGTATGAGCAACTGTATAAAACCTTTAAAAATTATCTTTCTGGTTTAACCTTTGAAGATGAAGGATGAAATATTCGTATATGTCATGTTCAGGAATCATATATGAAACCCGGTCGTTTCTCTATATGAGATGATGAATGTATTACTACAAGCAAAGAAAGTTCAAGTATGATGTCTTTCCTGAATGGTATAGTCATATCTGGGAAAAATCCTTCTCAATCATGAAGTCATGATTATAAATTAGAATATGAAGCAGGAAGAAAAGATCTTGTTGCCTCAAATCTTCTAGAAGATGGAAAAATAAACTGAGAAGATCTCCATAAAGTTGTCTATGATGGACTTGAATTTGAGTTTAAGCGATATGCCGAGAATATTCGCTATCCTTATTTTGTATTCTACGTAAAAGAATACCTAGAAGAAACCTATGGGAAAGATCTTGATATTATGAATGGGCTGCGAGTATATACTACTATAGATCCAAAACTTCAAGATAAGGCTGAAGAACTCGTAAAAAAACAAACCGAAATTAATAAAAAAAATTATGGAGCATGAAGTGCTGCTCTTGTGAGTATGGATAATAAGACTGGGGAAATTCTTGCTATGGTAGGATGACCTGATTATTTTGATGAGGAAAACTGAGGAAATAATAATATGATCACAGCAAAAAGACAGCCTGGATCATCTTTCAAGCCAATTGTATATGCTTTGGCAATTTCAAAAAATCCAATCGGACCAGAAACTCCTATCTATGATGTTGATACAAAATTCTGAAAGTGGGAACCAGAAAACTACGATCAACAATTTGAAGGGAAAATGATGGTAAAAACAGCGTTAGATCATTCACGAAATATTCCAGCTATTAAGATGTATTATCTTGCTTGAGAGGAAAAAGAAATTGTAAATTTTGGAAATAGCATTGGAATAAATTCACTGAAACAAAACATGGATTATTGAGCACCACTCTCTATCGGTACTGCTGAACTTAAGCCAATTGAACTTATGCAATGATATAGCGTATTTGCGAATCAATGAAAACTCCAACCAATTACTTCTATTTTAAAGATAGAAGATTCAGATGGAAATATACTTGAAGAACATAACAATATTCAAAAACCAAAACAGGTATTCTCAGCATGAGCAAGTTATATACTTTCCAAAATACTTTCTGACAATGAATCAAGACCAGCTTGGGGAAAACGTTTAGAATTAAAAGGGAGATTTTCTGCAGCAAAAACTGGAACATCCAATAAAGATGTTTCAACAGGAAAGGAAAAAAAGATTCTTCCTCGTGATCTATGGACCGCCTGATATACTCCACAAATTACTACAGTTGTTTGGGCTGGTAATGTTGACGGAAGAGAAACAAAGGGAAATTGTGATGGAATTAATTGTGCCTGACCAATTTGGCATGACTTTATGGATTTTGCCCATATTAAACTTCCAAAAGAAGAATTCATAAAACCGGATTGAATACAAGAAGTATATATATCTCGACTATCTGGAAAAAGAGCACCTGAGAATCTCCCAGATTCTCTCAAAATCAAAACAATTATTGCTACTGATTTAGAAAAACTTGAATTTGACACTCCACCAAAGAGCTTACAAATAGATACACTCTGTAATTGAAGTGTTGGTCCAAATACTCCTGAGGAAGCAATCTGAAATATTTTTATTCAAACAAGCTACCCGGTAATTGATGGATACAAAAAAGATTGGGTAAAATCAATTCCAGGATTTTGAAATTTGTGATATATCGAAGGTTGAGAAGGTACAGGATCAACCGTTGAATATAAAACAGATATCTGTGAACGTCCAACTGGTCCTGGAGATGTTATTATCAAACTTCGTGTTATTGGATGAGGAACTGGCACTACTACTGGACGAAGACTTATTGAGGTTTCTTACACATGAAATCGTCCAATACAAACACTCAGAATACGTCAATGAGACATGTTGAAGTTTGAAACGCTGTATGCTTCTGGTATGAAAGAAATTGGTGTACAACGGGCAGCTATAAATATTGATGAATCGAGTAATATACTTACTGCCGAAATTATCGATAGTTTCTGATTCAAATATACTCAATCAGAAACATTAACCGTTATAAATAATCAAAGTGCTCCAAAAATAGTCATGATAAACCCAAAAGAATGAGATCAGGTTATTAGTATTTATGAGAAATCATTTTTCAATCTTCGATTCTCAACCACTATAGCAACAGCAACAAAAGAAGTTTCTGTTCTTATAGACTGAATAAATTATAAAAATTATACCGAATGAGATGTTTTTACGCTTCCAATTAATTCGGATGGTACCATTCAACCATGATCTCATAAAATCACTATCCGAGTAACTGATGAACTCTTTAGACAAGCTGAAAAGACGGTTCTCTTTACTGTTCTAAAACGATAATATACCTCTATGAAATTAATGCTGGAAGCGAAGGATATAACCTTATGATATTGAAATAGAAATATCTTAAAGCATGCAAATATACAGATCCACTCTGGAGACTTTGTATTTCTCATTGGCTGATCTGGAAGTGGAAAAACAAGTCTCATAAAGACTTTTATTGGTGATCTAAACCCAAAACATGGTACGTTACAAACAGGATTTTTTGAAAAGAATCTCTATCAATTATCAAAAAAAGAGCTTCTCTCATATCGAAGAAAGATTGGTATCGTATTTCAAGACTTCAAACTTCTTCATAATAAAACAGTACGGGAAAATGTTGCATTTGCAATGGAAGTATGTTGATATTCTGATACCATCATACATGAAAAAGTTCCTGAAATTCTATCTCAAGTAGGACTTCTCGCAAAAAAAGATAAATTTATTGAAGCTCTTTCATGAGGAGAAGTGCAACGAGTAAGTATTGCTCGAGCACTCATCCATAATCCTGAAATTATTATTGGGGATGAACCAACTGGAAACCTTGATCCAAAAAATGCAAAAGAAATTATCGATATTCTTATTGATCTTAATAAGAATGGAAAAACTATCATTATAGCAACTCATGATGATAGAATTGTGAATGCTCTTAAAAAACGAGTTATTGCATTTCGAGATGGAGAGATTGTATCAGACCAAAAAGAAGGCATTTACTGTTTATAGGAAAAAATGATTAAAGAAAATGAAAGTCTTTCAGAGAAATTTATAACAAAAGGAACGTGGATGTATATATTCACTTTTGTTATTGCACCCCTAGGGTACATCGCGAAAGTAATGATATCAAGAGATCTTTCAGTTGAAGAAGTTTGAGTATTATATGGAGTCATTTCTCTCATATGAATACTTAGCACTTACAGTGATTTTTGACTTTCTGAGAGTTTAAATTTTTTTCTTCCTCGATATTTTCTAAGTAAAGACTATTGAAGGGTAAAGTACCTTCTTTTTCTTACATGAATGGTACTTATATGTACAAGTATACTTATTGGGTGATGACTCTATCTTTCAGCATGATGGATAGCTGAAAATTATTTTAGTAGAAATCATCCAGAATATTTGAAGCTTTCAATGGAAATTTTACAAATAATGAGCTTATTCTTTGTTTGAAATAATCTTCTTCACATTCATTGAAATCTCTTTTCTGCAACTCAAAACATAATATATCAAAAGTGATATGAACTTATACGACTGACAACAACTCTCATCTGAATAAGTATTTTATTTTTTTCTGATACAGGAAATATACTAAACTACACATGGGTGTGGATTATTGGTTTGGGAGTTTGAGTATTCTTTGCAAATGTTGCAGGATTTATTTCATACTATAAGCCCTATCTTGCAAATACATCCATCATCTATGATCCGATATTAAAACGGGATTTCTACAAATATTCACTTGCTACTCTTGTAACCAGTAATATTGGAATGTTCTTACATCAGATAGATATGCAACTTATTATATATTTCTTATGACCTAAAGAAGTATGATACTATTCTAACTATCTATCAATCATTGGAATACCATTCATGCTCTTAAGTCCAATTATAGGTTTTCTATTCCCTGTTATTTCGGAATTATATAGTAAAAATTCTATCGATAAGATTGGAATAATTTACGCAACAGCATCAAAATATTTCACCATCATTGCAATTTGGGTGAGTATATTTTTTATATTGTTTGGAGAAATATTTGCTGTAGCACTTTTTTGAGAACAATTTCACGAATCAGGGAGAATTCTCATATATTCTACTCCATTCTTAATTTTTAATTTTCTTCTGCAGATAAATTTTCAAATTCTTGCTGGAACTGGAAGAATACGTGATAGAGCAAAAATTCTCCTTATAACGATTCCAATCAACCTTATACTCAATCTTATTGCCATTCTTATTCTTCATATGTGAAGTCGTTGATCTGCACTTGCTGTATGACTTTCTTGGATACCGCTCTGGTGGATGAGTTATCGTGCCATTAAGACATATATTACCTGAAAAATTGATTGGAAATCAATAATTTATAATCTTCTATGAAGTATCGCGGTACTTTCGAGTTCAATATTTTTAATATCTTGGTATTATTGTCATGGTATTGAATATAATTTGAGTACATTCAATATAGGATGTACAATATCAAATATACCAGCTATTTTTTTTGCTATTTTGGTAAGTATGATTATATTTCCATTGATAAATATTTCTGAACTTAGATTCCTTAGAAAACTCTTAAGCGATAGAAAAAATAGGTAATAAATAAAAATAAATACCAAAGAAGTCCTATTTTATAATGTATATTTCTTTATGACCTCACTCATCATTTCTGGTTTCCTTTTCTTTGTCTGGAGTATTTTTATAATAACTACCTATTATTCATGATCCTATGGAGGACCAAGTCATATAGAGGCAACGAGTTCTTATAGTTGATACCTTTTGGCTATAATTGGGGTATACTTTGCATATAAAGCTTGGCAATTGTTTATTTCTCGCTCTCAAGAAATTCGATTTGGATTTTGGAAAATACTTGGATATTTTCTGCTTCATCTCTTTATCATGTGTATCTCCTACTTTACACTCCCAGAAGCACAAGGATTGCGTTGATGAGTTGTTCTTTTTATACAAATAATTGGATATCTCATATATCCATTCTTTCTTATTCTTTTATCTCGTGCACTCGGATATAGCATACTCATCAATTTTCTTAATAAATGGAATCTTGAAGATATTCGATTACGTTTACTCGTAGAATCATGAATAGGCTTCTGTATTATTTCAACAATATTTCTTTTTCTCTGACTCCTTTGAATATTTACATTCACCGGAATTAGCATTGCCCTATTGATTCTTACTATCATCAGTGTTCCTGGATGGAAAATAAATTGGGGTGATGTAAATTCAACAAATATTCTATATTCAAATCATAAGAACTCAGATTCATTTATTGATCTCATTAATCCAAGACTCCTTTCAACAGAATGGATGTTCCTCATTATCACTTTTCTTATAAGTGTGAACTTTATAAGTATTGCAAGACCAATGCCAATATGATGGGATGATTTGTGAGTCTATATGAATTGGCCTAAAATGATAGCATTAACTGGCGAAACACTTCAGTGAGCTGGTTTTTATGCTTGGCAAATGATTACTGCAAGTGGGTTTTTATTTTGACATAGTGCTCCACAGGCCTTCTTCATTAATCAAATTGGATGAATTCTTATGATACTAGGGATAATACTCAGTGCTTCCCTTTTACTTGAAGAACGATACGTAAACCAAGATGGAAAGGTAACATTACGAAAACAACTCCTTTCACTTCCCATCATACTTGCTGGAATAATATACGCCATGCCTATGATTGTATTTCAACAAGCAAAGGACATGAAACTTGATCCAGCATTACTCTTTTTTAGTATCACTGGAATTACAGCACTTTGGTATGGTTGGAAGCATGAAAAAATTCCATATAAACGCTTCTTCTCATACTTTTCTCACGAACACCATGAAACAGAACGTCCAATGCAAACCAAGGAAAACTATATTTTTCTTGGAATAATATGAATCCTCCTTGGTTTTGCTTTTGTAGTAAAAATCACAACTCTCATGACTATACTTGCAGCTATTGCATTTATATGTTATAGAACCATTTGATTACTTGGCTTCCTTGGGTTCACTTTTCTCTTCATTGGAAGTTTTACTGGACTTCATCTTTGGGATATGTTAAATGTTGTCTATCCAAAGGATAATCCAGATCTTGTACAAAGCATTACTCTCTGATTTCTATTATTTTCAATATTTACATTTTGAATTGCTATTTGGCGTCATGGGAAAACTCGATGACTTCATACTATATATTGAGTACTCGCATTATCAATAGGAATTCTCCTCCCCCTCCTTCCATGGGTTGGGAAAAATATCGTAGAATCTGAAAAAATATCAGTCTCATCCATGCTTTGGTGATCTGGAGGAACAAAAGTAATAGACTACTCAAGCATCTATTCGAAAGATGAATTAACAACCATAAATTCACAACAAAGAAGCCTTATGTCATCATGATGACAAGTATCTGATGAGGATCTTGGAAGATACTTCTGATATGATAATGGTATAAACAATTATCTTAAACTTCCTGCAAATCTTAGTTTCCAAAAAAATCAATCAGGAGAATATACTGATATTACTTATATATTTCTAGCTCTTATACCAATAATATTTAGCTTCCTTCTTTCAAGAAAAAGTATATTTTCTTTTGTTATTTTCTGAGTAGTTATCAGCTGTTTTCTTTATTATTTTTGAAATAAATTATCTTTTACAGGAAATATTTATACCGCAATTAATGAATTTTTCTGACAGATTAATATTCCATATGGATATATCTATATACTATGATTTTTTCTTTTCTGAGTTATTAGTTTTGATCTTGTATTAACCCCTACTGAGCGCAACAGAAAAGTTCGTTGAATAGCATTATTCACTGCACTCTATTCGTTTATATTCGCAATATCTGCATTTGGTATTGTTTGGTATGGAATCGCCGTATACTTTTCTTTTCTGATATTAGCAGGATTGTCAGCTCTCACTTTCATTTCTTATACAGACGAAGAAGAAAAAAATGAATCACTTATGACCATTAAAATTCTTTTGAGTATACTATTTTTTATAGTAATTAGTACGTATTTTATACGCTCATCATTTCCACATGGTTGGAATAATCTTCGGCAATCTGGATTTCCCACATTCAAGGCAGGTCTAGTAGATCAGGAAACAGCTATTTTTGAATCACACCCGGATTATCTTTCAGTTTTAGCTGAGCTCAATCTTTCAGATGTTTCAAAAACTATACATGATGCCGTTGTAAAAATTAATAATCCTATTCTGTTAGCAACCTTCCAAAAAGATGTTACAGCGATGGAATTATATAGAATCACCCAATGAATTCGCTACGGAAATACTGAACAAATCAAGGCTTTCATCATGAATATAATGAAAGAAAATCCTGAACTTACCGAGTCACTGATTATTATTGGGAATAAAAATCTAAAATCTGATACTGAAAAGCTACAAAAACTTTTTTTTGATCAAGTACTCTATCCTAAAGCAGAAATCGCAAATACATGATGAATTTATAGAATAGGAACTTTTATGACCTATTTTATTCATAAAAATCGTGAAAGATACTTTGATGATAGTCTTGTCTTTGCTTTTGATCAATATCTCTATAACTCAAATCCAGAAATTACTTCAAATAGAATGAAAACACTTGGGTTAAATTATTTTCTTACCGATCTCAATGCAGCAACTATCGATAAAGACCCCCGACATAATCTTACTCGTCGATTCGAAAATCTTCTTAGAACCTTTCGATCAACCAATCTAGAACTTATAGATACTGATAGTGTTTGTCTTCGTCTTGCTATTGATGAAAATAAAAGATGACTTATTAATGAAAGTGCATATCTTGAACTTGGTTGAGTAAATTATGAATCCTACCCTGCAAGTTGATGAACTATTTATCGATGACAAAAGCAAGTTGGTTGCTACAATTACATCCTTAACATGATAAAGGAAAATAAAATCACAAATGAAAATTATTCATACCTTATACCAGTCATGAATGCTCTTAAGGAAAAACAAAATCTTACTCAGGATGAGGTCATTGGAATTTTTCAAAAATATATAACCCATGGATGGTTTGCACTCTTTCGAGTAAAATAAACGTATTCTTCTTTTAAAAAGACTTCTCATAAATTGAGAAGTCTTTTTAAAATAGACATTTAATTAAAATGATATATAATATATATTATAATAATATAAAGCATCATGCCACTGATACAAAGAAATTTTTCATATCAATCAGAACAAGTATCTCTTGAATCTCCACGATTGCCATTGTGGACAAAACAATACTACGCCAGAGCATCAAGTATTTTAGAGCAAGTACAAAACTGAGAAATCACTCCTGATAAAATGGAGGATTTTACCAAAGAGTGGCTTCCAGAATTTTTCTTACAATCTTATCTCCAGGCACGACCAATTCATGAAGAATTAAATACAAAATTTTATAAAACATGATCTGTACGAGATGAGTGGTGGAAAACAATTATGGATATAGGTGCAATGCCTTCGAAAATTTCTCAGGAAAAAAGAAATGCAAACTATGTTCGATGGATAGGAAAGAAGCTTCTTCTTCCAAATGAAATATATGATAAAATTACGGTGGAGGATGCTGAAGATCTTATATCAGACTATATTCATCGTGCTCAAAATATGGTTCGTGAGGATCATGAGATTTTAGGGCTCTGATGAGATTTTAGATCTCCTCATTTTGAGAGAATTCATAGTGAAAAGTCACCAAGAGAACTCTTAAAACTTTTTTATAAATATTCTCATGAAATTCGTTCACTTGATAAAAGTGCACTACCAAGAAGAAAGGCTATAAATATAGCTCTCTATGAGATTATTCGAGTACTCACCTATGCAAAGCTTCTTCTAAATTGGAAGCATAGTCATTCAAATCATACCCTTGAAGATGATAGAACTTTTCTAATACGAAAAGTTGCAGAACTCTGATGAAGAACATTAACAAATGAAGAGATAAATGAAAGTGATAATCCCTTGTATAATGCGACAAAATCACATACTTTATATTGGAAAAAAAATCCACATTGAGGTTATTTCTTTGACTCAGAAAAACCATTTCGTGAATGAAAGCACTGATCAGCAACACTCGAATGAATGAATTTATACGGAAAATTTCGAGATTCTGATGAAAATACCAAGACAGTCCAGCTCCTTCATGCAAGTTTTCGAGATAACAAAAATGATGAACGTTGAGTTGCTAAAGCAATACGAAAAAATCTCATTAGTATGGAAGAAATACTTGATAAGAAATGATTTATATTTGTCGTATCTGATAAAAAAGAAATTCCTTTTCTTATAAAACTGGTTGAGAATGAACTATCGACACTTCGAAGTGGATGGGCTGAGCCTCCCGCTGAATGAATCTCCAATTCTCACTCAGGGGAATCATATAGTTGTGTAAAATGAGTTCTTCGAATTCCACACAAGGTAAAAGGATTAAAAGACGCAGCAAAAAAAATACGCCGAAATGCAGGCTGAAACAAATGAATTAAACAATTTGCTCAACAATTAAGCAATAAGCCCCCTTATAACCTTCTTGTAGAGATACAAATCTATACTCTTGAAAACTATATAAAAGCAGAGTGCGATAGAAGTTCATGAGCACATCATGATCAATATGAAAAGAAACAACGACTGGAAACACTCTCCAAAACTCATCCCGTAAGTATATATGGAATTGATGCGTTTAGAGATATATATGCAGAACCTATACGAAAAAAAGTATCTAAAATACTCAATCATATAGAATCAATACAAGAAGGAAATTCCCCAAAACAAGGCAAGCTATTTTAATACTATGCTATGTCGAGTAATCCATTGTTGAAATTTTTTAGCCGATTCCTTTCCTGGATCTATAATAACTGGAGTTGGTGTATTATGAGTAGAATTCCATATATGAATAATATCACTTTTGATATATGGAAAATGGGTACAACCAAGAATAAGAGCTTCTATATCGGGTGAAAATGAAGCAATATACGATGATAAATGAGTATGAAGTAATTCTTGTGAATATATTCAAGATTCGATAAGGGGTACAAGTTCAGGAGCTCAAACTTCCTCAATATAAATAGAATCATCAAGGAAATGAACTCGTTCTTTATACGCTCGTATACGCACGGTTGCCTCGGTAGCAAGAACTCATATTCGCTTATATCCCATTTCAATAATTTTCTCAGCACCTGGAATCATTACTCCCAATATATGTTTATCAGGGTATATTTCTTGCTGTAACCAACGGAGCGCATGAACACTTGCTGTGTTACAAGCAAGGATAACAACACTCGCTCATCGCGCAAATAACCGATCTACTCAAGCCTTTGTCAAAGAGCGAATTTCAGATGTATCCTTATTTCCATAAGGACAGTTTTCTATATCCATCTCAATAATCATTGGAATATTTGGAAAATACGATTGAAATTCCTGCATAACCAATAATCATCATTTTCAACTATCAAAAAAACCTATCATATGAAGAAGAAAAAAGCAGGAATTTCCTGCTTTTTATATAAAGAATTTTATTTTTTAAGACCAACAAATTTTCTCGCATCACTCGTGTGAAGATTTCTACCAAAGAAAGCAATTAATATTCGACTAATCCACATTGCGGTAAAAAGAGAAAGGACAATACCAAGACCGAGCATAAGTCCAAATCCCTTGATAAGTGAGATACCAAAAATATAAAGAATTACTGCAGAAGTAAGTGAGGTAATGTGTGAATCCCAAATTGCAGTCCAAGAACGATCAAAGCCAACCGCAATAGCCTTTTCCATTGAGTCTCCAGAACGAAGAGCTTCCTTCATGCGTTCAAAAATCAATATATTTGCATCAATAGCAAGACCAATAGAAAGGATAATACCAGCGATAGAAGCAAGGGTAAGAACAATTCCGAAAGATTTAACAATAGCAATAAGAAGAATACCGTAGATAACAAGTGCTAATCCTGCAAGAAGTCAACTAATATGATAGAAATATACAAGAAAAACTATGATTGCAAGCAATCCAAGAAACCCTGCATATAAAATTACTCCGAGAGAATCTCCACCAATTTTTGCATCAATTGTACGTTCACTTGTGAGATAGATTGGTGCAGGAACAATACCGGTATTAATATTATTCGCGAGTTGTTTTGCCTCTACGACTGAGTAATTTCCTGTAATAACTGCACGCCCATCGGTAATTTTAGCTTGAACTGTTGGAGCAGTGAGTAAAGTTCAACCTACATATATCGCAATTGGCTTGTTAATAAGTCGACTTGTTAATTCTCCGAATATCTTAGCTCCTTCTGAATCGAATAAAAGTTGAACTTGTGGTGCGCCAAAATCAGAAAACACAACACTTGCGCGTTCAAGATATTGATCGTTTAATATCTTTCCATCCACTGTTTTTGCAGGAGCCCATTCACTCGGTTTTTCATTTACAAAAATATACTCATAATCGTACGTACCACTCTGACCTTTTGATTTTAAATATACAACCGCATATCCAGCATCTCACAGAGTTACATTTCCAGAAAGATCATATGTCCCTTCCTTATGAGTAAGAGCAACTTCAGAAATATATGGAAACCGTGTAAGTGAATCAATACCACTTACCTGTGCCTCTTTTGGAAGTACTCAATTTGCCGAAGCATAGACAACATTTTCATAATTATCACGGTATTTTGCACCCGCTACAGAAAATGGTAATCCTCCAGCAATATCTTGACCAACCTTATCAGCAAGTTCTTTTCGTTCAGCCTTATCAACAAGAGTAATTTCATTCTTTTGTTCTCTAAATTCAAGCTTAACAACTTTTCAAATTGTTTCTTTTGCACGTGCAATATCTTCCGAATTCTTTTTATTTCTCTCTTGTTCTGTCATTATTTGTGCATAATTCTGGGTTGGAATCTGGACAATAATATGTGACTCATTTGGACCATATTGAGCAGTATGGATAGTAGGTTCCGCAAGACCAAGACTGTTTACTCTTCTTTCTACTACTGATTTTATCCCTTCGATAACATCATTTGCTTGCATAGCTTGACCACTCATCATTTTGGCATTATCAAGATCCACCTTATAATCCAGTTCAACTCAACCATGAAGATCAAGTCCAAGTTTATAGTTACTATTAAAGAACTCGATTGGAAATGTGTATCCAAACTTTGCCCAAGGGAAAATGTAAAGTGCAGATAGAATTGTTAAAACAACAATAAAAGAAATACGATTCTTAAGATTTTTCATAAAAAATAAAACAAAACGGTATAAATCAAGCGGATTATAAAAAAAAGGGGGTGTTTTGCAAATAAAAACGCTATTTTTGCAAGAATTCACAATTTCTGTTATCCTGATATCATTCGTAAGATACTTTTTTCATGTCCCCACTTGTTGAAGCAGCACACACATTTATACTTACATTCTTAAAGCCCTGTGAAACATACCCATTTCATAATCTCTCACACACCCTCGACGTATGGGAAAGAAGTAGAGAAATTGGAAAAAAAGAATGACTTGAAGGTGAGACTCTCGAGAATCTTGAGATTGCTGCCCTATTTCATGATGCTGGCTTTACAAAACAATATAGTAACAATGAATTTCTTTGAGCAGAAATTGCCCGTGATTGGCTCATTGAACAAGGGTGTAATGAAGAAAAAATAGAGATTATTATCCACATAATTATGGCAACTGTTCTTTTTTCTCCTACCAATAGCCTTCAGGAACAAATTATTCAAGATGCTGACCTTGATAATCTCGGAAGAAAGGACTCATTTGAACGTTCTGCAAAATATCTTGAAGAACTTCAAACGATTGGGAAAAAAGATATATCTCCAGAAAGCTACTGGCTCTTTACACTTTCTCTGATTATGAATTTTCATTTTCATACCAACACTTCAAAGAGAAAAAGAGAGAAACAACGACAAAAAAATATATCACTCATAGAGGCATATATCGTAAGTCAAAATTGGAAACTCCCAAAAAAAATCCTCGATGAGATATCGAAGATTTAATTAGATATGAATAGCATCCATATTTTTCCGAACCGTATAAAGCAACTTTCAGAGCCTTTCATGAATACTCCCTTCTGGAAGCATCTCTTTTGCATTTTGTCCAATTCTTGGATGAAGCGACTGAGAGAGAATAACATAGAGAAATTTTCCTTGGTTACTCGCAAGATGATGAAGAATTTCTATTTGTGCAAGCTTCATAGTATCTGAAAAATAGACTACCATAGCATCTGGAAATCGCACCTCTAATGAATGAACCAATCTATATGGAGAAATATCCATAGACGGTCTTCCGGAAGATGATAATTCTGGTGAAAAAATAGCAGATTCACTCGATATCACATCAGTAAAACTCATAGTATTAGTATCTTCGAAATTTTGAACTATTACATGACATTCCCTTTATAGAATGTACTACCCCATTTTTCTTTTGAATTTCTTCACATCTCCCTGAGCGATCATTGTAAACATACATTGTTTCGTATTTATCTCATCGAGCATCTAAACGATAATCAACTGGGGGTTCATATTGTCTTGTTGCACAACCACTAGCGACAGCAAGGGATATGGCAGCAATGAGAGTTCGAATAGAACTTTTAGATCATTCTGAATGTTCATCATGAATATCGGAAGTATGAATAGACATAAGAGAAAAGTAAGAAAAGTAGTATGGAAAGATTGGGAACTTTGTCAATTTTATATTTTTAATACATAACTCGCTTCTTTATTTTGAAGAAAACCTGTTGATATAATTTTTATATACTATTTTATATATTTGTCAATATTATTTTTCATAAAAAAGAATGAAATAGTTTGACTATAAAGTTAGCACGTATATAATCTACATGCTAGTTTATATAATTAGCAAATTTTCAATAATCTCATATCATATATATGAGATACACTTTTTATTAATTTCTTATCTATTTTACCTATGTCTCTTTCTCATGACATGATCGGGCAGATTACTCCCCTCTCAGACCGTGTTCTTTTGAAACCAGTTGAAGCAGATAAAATTACTGCATCTGGAATTATTATTCCTGATAGCGCCAATAAAGAGCGTCCTTCTCTCTATGAAGTTATTTCTGTTGGCCCAGGAAAGATTGATAAAAATGGTCAACAAGTTACCATAGATCTCGTAAAATGAGACCGTGTTATCAGTGGTCAATACTCTGGTGATGATGTAAAAGTCGGCGATACAACGTATAAGATTGTAGCGTTTGAGTATATTCTTGCAAAGATTGCATAATTTTTAGAAAAATAACAATTTATAACTATGTCAAAGCAAATTCACTTCGGAGACGAAGCTCGTCTCAAAATGTTCGCCGGTATGGAAAAAGTTGCAAAAACGGTTGTTGCGACTATTGGACCAAAGGGTCGCAATGTCATCTTCTCCAAGTCATACGGTGCACCACAGGTAACGAATGACGGCGTCACGATAGCCAAGGAAATCGAACTCGAAGATAAGATCGAGAATATGGGTGCTGAGCTTATCAAGGAAGCAGCAAGTCGCACAAACGATGCAGCTGGTGATGGAACATCGACCGCTACCCTTCTTACCTATGCAATGGTAAAAGAATGACTTCGAGAAATTCGTTCTGGTATCAATGCTATAGAACTGAAGAATGGCATGAAAAAAGCCTGAAATCTGGTTGTTGCAGAACTTGAAAATATGAGTAAAACGTTGAATACTCAGGAAGAAATCGAACAAGTAGCTACTATATCTGCTCAAGATAGCGAAGTCGGAAAAATTATCGCTGATGCAATGGAAAAGGTAGGGAAGGATGGAGTAATTACCGTAGAGGAAGGGAAAACATTTGGACTTGAAGTTGAAGTAACTGAATGAATGAAATTCGATAATGGTTATATTTCTCCTTATATGATTACAGATGGAGAAAAAATGGAATGACGTATCAATGATGCTGCCATCCTTATTACAGACAAGAAGATCTCATCACTCAAAGATATTCTTGGGGTTCTTGAGTCCCTCGCAGGAAGTGGAAAACGTGAACTTGTTATTATCGCGGATGATATCGATGGAGAGGCACTCACTGGTATTATCCTCAATAAACTCAAGGGAGTTCTCACTGTACTTGGTATCAAAGCTCCAGGATTTGGAGATAGAAAGAAAGAAATGTTGAAGGATCTCTCTATTCTTACAGGAGCAACTCTTATAACTGAAGAAACTGGTTACAAACTCGAACATGCCTCTATTGAACACCTCGGTCATGCAAAAGCGGTCGTCTCAACCAAAGATAATACTACTATTATCGGAGGAGGTGGAGATAAACATCTTATTGATGTACGAGTGAATGAAATTCGAAATCAGATTGAACTCACAAAATCCGACTATGACAAAGAAAAACTTGCAGAACGCGTTGCAAAACTTGCAGGAGGAATTGCTGTTATCAAAGTAGGAGCAGCAAGCGAGGTTGAGATGAAAGAAAAGAAACTTCGAATCGAAGATGCACTCAATGCCACAAAGGCAGCAGTCGATGAAGGTATCGTCGCAGGAGGTTGAGTTGCACTCCTAAAGGCTTCAAAAGTACTGGAAACAGCAATATTTTCACGAGAAGAAAAAGTATGAGCTGATATCGTTGCTCGTGCACTCACCTACCCAGTACGTCAGATTGCTGATAATGCTGGAAAAGAAGGTGCAGTTATTGTAAATGAAATTATGAAGAATAGCGATCCTCACTACGGATATGATGCTGCTCTTGACGAATATAAAGATCTCGTAAAGGCGGGAATTATTGATCCAACAAAAGTAGAACGATGCGCTCTTGAGAATTCTATTTCTATTGCAGGAATGTTCCTTACAACGGAAGCGCTCATAGTTGATGCTCCAAAAAAGGATGAACCAGCTATGCCTCCAGGTGGATGAATGGGAGGTATGGGTGGAATGGGAGGTATGGGTGGAATGTACTAATATACCGACTAAAATACAAAAAACTCCAGATTCTTTCTGGAGTTTTTTGTGACCTTATTTTCTATGCTTGAGCATTCGCTCGGATACGTCGCATGATTTCCTCTTTCATATGGGCATCTTGATTTTTTTTCAGTAGCATAACAAATTCATCTTTATGGAAGACAAGGAGTTCTACTGGATCAATTGCTATCACGGTTGCGGTTCTTGGCTCATCAAACATAAGCGCAATTTCTCCAAAAAAACCTCCAGGACCGATAATCGCCATTTCTTGATCATTATGAAGTACCTTTACAGATCATGATGCTATAAAATATGCCGACCCATCGGATTCTTCTCATTGTTTTATAATATATTCACCGAGGTTTTTACTTGCTTTTTCACCCATCATGATGAAGTATGCAATCTCATCTTCAGAGAGACCGTCAAAGATATATAGATTTTCTGGTTGGAGTGACATAATGAATGATTTATAGAGTACCTGTATATCGTAGCAAATAATCCAAGAAAAATCAAGAATTGAAAGAAAATGAGGAATTTTTCTATACAAATAAAAAATCCTCCAAAATAAGAGTGGAGAATTTTTATACTGGCAGCAGGTATTATTATTTTAGTTATACTGAAATTCGAGTCATTTTTTTCAAACAGTAATTTGAATGGAATCTTTTAATTTCTTTTCAATCATTGCATCGGCAATACTATCTTCTATAGAATCCTGAATAAAACGGCGTACAGGACGAGCTCAGAATTCAGGGTTATAGGTTTCTTTTAAGAGAAAATTCACTGTTTTCATATCATAGGTCAATGTTATCTTTACTGACTTCATGCGATAAATTAATTCATCGAGTTGAAGCGTAATGATTTTTTTCATAACTCATTTATCAAGAGGATTGAATGTAACAATCTTGTCGATACGATTAATGAATTCTGGAGCAAAATATTCATTTAACTGCCCAAGAATTTTCTCACGAATAGCTGCATAATCATGAATAATCTTTGCTTCTTCAGATTCAGAAACACTAAATCCAATCTGTCTTGCTTTCGAGTTAAATTCATCACTTCCTATATTCGAGGTCATGATAATGATTGTATTTTTGAAGTTTACCTTTCTTCCTTTTCCATCTGTAACCGTTCCATCTTCAAGGATCTGAAGAAGGAGATTATAGATATCAAAATTTCCTTTTTCAATTTCATCAAACAAAACAATAGAATACGGTTTTCGACGAACTTTCTCAGTAAGAAGTCATCCTTCTTCATATCCAACATATCCAGCAGTCGTTCCAATAAGCTTTGATGCAGATGATTTATCCTGATATTCACTCATGTCGATCTTTACAAGTGCCTTAGAATCCCCAAAAAATTCTTCTGCAAGGACTTTTACGAGTTCTGTCTTTCCTACTCCAGTTGGACCAAGGAATAAGAAAGAACCAATTGGACGATTTTGATTGGATATACCAACTCGATTTCGTTTGAGAGAAGAAACTATGGCATCCACAGCATCGTCTTGTCCAAGAATACGTTTTTTAAGAGAATTTGATAAAATTCGAAGTCGAGATATATCTTCAGATTCAAGATTTTTCAGTGGAACACCCGTCATTTGATGAATAACTCGTTGTACATCATGGGTAGTTATATGAAGTCGTTCTTCACGTGGAATGACTCGCTTTCGTTTCTTTTCATCGATTTCTTTTCCAATTTCTTCCAATCGTTTTTTTGCTGTCATGGCTTTTTGATATTGCTGAGAGATGACAAAATTTTCAATATCTTTTTGAATTTCCTGCATTTTTGCTTTTAAATCAGTAATTTCTTTGGAATCAAAATTATATGTCATACTTTTTGTACTACATGCCTCATCAATAAGATCAATTGCCTTATCAGGAAGAAACCGATCAGTAAGATATCGCACGGAAAGAGCAATAGCATCTTCAATTGCATCATCATCGATGATGAGATTATGAAAATCCTCAAAACTTTCTCGAATCCCCTTAATCACCTCTGTAGTTGTTGCGATATCTGGTTCTGCTGCATCTATTTTCTGAAAACGACGCTCAAGGGCACTATCTTTTTCTATATGTTTTTGATATTCAGAAAGTGTTGTTGCTCCAATTAGACAAATCTTTCCTCGACTCATCGCTGGTTTTAAAATATTAGCAGCATCCAATCCCCCTTCTCATCCTCCAGCCCCAATGATAGTATGGATTTCATCGATGAAAAGAATAATTTCATTTTCCATCTTAGATGCTTCATCAATCACTTGCTTAATGCGCGCCTCAAATTCCCCACGATATTTTGTTCCTGCAACCATCGAAGACATATCAAGAGCAATTACTCGCTTTCATTGCATAGCAAAAGGAATCTTTCCTTGAGCAATACGGAGGGCTAATCATTCAACAATAGCAGTCTTTCCAACTCATGGATCACCTACGAGACATGGATTGTTTTTCGTTTTTCGATTTAATACAGAAATGAGACGATCTATTTCTGTATCTCGGCCAATAATCGGGTCGATTTTTCAAATTCGTGCTTCTGCTGTTAAATCCGTTCCAAAAAAATCAATAGCAGGGGTTGGAGATTCTTTTTTTCCTTCTTGTGGCTTATTGATTGAAAAAGGATTTCCTGGTTGTTGAGGATTCGCAGGATTCTCAGATCAAGAAAAACCCTGCTCTAACATTTCCATAATATTATCAATCGGTCCAAAAATATCTCCTGTTGCTCCTGTTTTTGATTGAGCCAATTTGCTTGCCTCAAGAATTTGTCATTCAAAATCTTTTGGACTAATTCCTATAAAATCAAGCAATTGATAAAACCAATTCTCGGTTTGAATGCGAAACATAGCAAGAAGAAAATCTTCTACTCCTGCTTTCGATTTCTGGAATCAAGCAGCAATTTTCATGCTCATAACAATAAGATCCTTTAATCGTTGAGAGATGCCAGCATACTCACCAACTCTTCAAGATTGATATGCATTAAATGGAGGACGCGAAAGAACATCAATTACAATTTCTTTATTTACTCAAAAGCTTGAAAATATTTCAAATATTCATCCCTGTACAATATAAGTCATCTGTATAAATACATCTTCTGGAAGAATTTCTTTATATCCGTGTTGCTTTACTCGAGCCTCAGTATCAAGCATAAGCTGCTTATACTCATCTGTGAAATTTTGAAACATAAGAATAAAATATTTGTGTAAATTTTATGTGAAAGAATAGGGAGGAATATCTTCTTCATCTAACCTTCAAAAGATACCATACAATAGAGGAAAAATCAATCATTTTCACTTGCAAATAAAAAGAGATAATGTGTTGTAGTATATTGCATTTCCCTATATTTACATACAATGAAACAAGTCGCTTATTTTTCTGTATTTTCCTATGCATATTCTCCTAATCGAAGATGATGAGTGAATCATTACTCCGCTAAAACTCTATCTTGAGAATTCATGATTTGAGGTTTCTGTTTGTATGGATGGGTGACGTGCAGTAGATGTTTTTAAAACCGAGAAACCTGCACTTATCATACTTGATCTTAATCTCCCGTGAAAAAATGGAATTGAAATATGTAGAGAAATTCGTACAACATCAAAAACTCCAATAATAATACTTTCTGCACGAGAAAGTGAAGACGACAAGGTAGAACTTCTTGATTTATGAGCAGATGATTATCTCGCAAAGCCATTCTCTCCTCGTGAACTCATAGCACGTATTCATGCTATTACAAAACGTATTGATCAACAAAAAGAACCAAAAAATACAAAACTTCTTTCTTTTGGAACTATTAGTATAGATAACAAAAACCATATCTGCCTCCTGAATGAGAAAGAAATAAAACTCACAAAGACAGAGTTTTCTATTCTTGAATACCTTATAAAAAATGCTAAATGAGTCGTAAAACGCGATGCACTCATGAAAGATATCATAGGGTACGACAACTATTTATACGATCGAACTATCGATACTCATATAAAAAATCTTCGAAAGAAAGTAGATGGCGCTATAGAAATCGAGACTATCCGAGGAATTGGATATCGCATTTCCCTTCCATCAGAAGGATAATAAATTTGCCAATAGAAGGAAGCTCCATAGAATGCTGGGGCTTTTTTTGTTTTTCTATGCTTACCCTTCATTGACCTCAACAACTTTCCTGAGATGTATCCATCTCAGGATCTAAGAATGCTGCACTTCCGCTCATTGCTTCTTCTCTGTATTTTAAAGAATCTGTTTTAGAAAATGTCCCAAGAATTGGAGATGTTTTTACATTTCTTAAGATTATAGAATCACTTGGGGTAAAGGTGAATTTTAGTGGAAATACCCTTACAATGGATACAGAAAATATGTCCATAGATACCCTTGATTTGTGTCTTATCAAAAAAATTCGCGTAGGAATATTTCTTATTCCTATACTTCTAGAACGATTTGGAAAGGTAGAAATCCCATTTCCAGGTGGATGCAATATCGGAAAACGACCAATTGATGAACATATTCATTGATTTGAAAAAATGGGATATACGAATGAATCCTATGATGATATTGTAAAATTTACAGGAAAATACTCAGAAGAATCAATCAGTCTTTCTGCTGGATTTGCAGTTACGGCAACGGAGAATATGATTATTGCAAATGTATTTCGTCCTGGGAAAACAACCATTGAACTTGCAGCGATAGAACCACATGTACTCAATCTTATTCATTTTTTTCAACAAACAGGAGCAAATATAACAGTAGAATATAATCATGTTATCACGATTATATGAGTACAGGAAAAGCCAATGAAAAGTCATGGGAGTGTGATTCATGACTATATAGAAAGTGGTACTTTCGTCATATTTTGAGCACTGGCAAGTAATCCATATATTGATATTCATCATGCAAGAATAGAAGATCTTCGGGCATTTTTATTTAAGTGCAGTGAAGCATGAGTACGATGGGAGGACCTTTGAGACGATACACTCCGTGTGCATAATTCACGCGAAACACTCAAGAGTATAGCTATTCAAACCAATATCTTTCCTGGATTCCCAACGGATCTTCAATCTCCATTTGCTATTCTACTGACACAAGCAGAAGGGATATCACGAATACATGAGGTTCTCTTTGAAGGACGACTCAATTGGTTAGTAGAAATCGAGAAAATGAAATGACATGTTGCCATTATGAATCCACATGAAGCTTTAGTGTTCTGAAAAACCCCGCTCAGATGATCTACCGTTTCAAGTTGGGATCTTCGTGCCGGAGTAGCTATGATAATTGCTGGAATGATTAGTGATGGAGATACTTTTATTACGAATGTAGAATATATTGAACGAGGATATGAGGATATTATTGGGAAGCTTGGGAAACTTTGAGCATCTATTAAAACTATATAACGTACTATCAACTTATGTGATACTGAGATTATACCCCATCAGGGTGAAATCATACAAAGAAACCACTCACAAAGAAGCAACTCCAAAAAATACAACATGCCTATAGCCAAGTTGAGAAGATTACTCTATCGATAAAGGAACAAGAAGAAAAAGAAAAGAAAGACAGTGAAATTATTTTACAAGATATCCTCTAATCTACTATTTTTATGATTTTAAATTTCATACATCACTCAAATGTCCTTGAAAAGGAAATTCCTGAGGTTCTTTGATATTTTTTTAATCCAGAAACCCTTGTATTAAACGATACTCGACTCCTTATAATTCCTGAGGTAATCCCTCATATTCCGTTTGTCGGGGGTTATGATCAAAGGATTCTTCCTATACTTTCAAATACACATGTAGTATTTTCAGAACCAACCAACAATGGGACGCTCGAATATTTTCAAAAACTCGGACTTTCTCAATGAGTAAATATACTTGGTATTCAAAATAATCCAGATATCTCTCTAACAGAAAACATACTCAATACTCCTGATTTTCTTAAAACACTTCGTGAAAAATCCTTCAAAAAAATTATAAATTTCTCTATAGATGCTCGAGTTGAAAAATTAGCCAAAGAAATAGGCGCAGAATGTATAGTAAGTTCTGAGATATCAGAAAAAGCAAACAATAAACTCCTCTTAAAACAATACCTCATAGAAACATGACTCCCAACGGTTGAGGGGATTTTTACGAACAATAAGGACATTATTACCCAATATTTTCATAAAAAAGAGCACTATTTTTTCAAATCTCCACAGGGAGTTTCTGGATATGGTTTTTGGAGTAATCAGAAGAATACTCTCGATGAGATATTACATGGATATAACTGAAAGGAGCTTATCATCGAGCAAGTTATAGAAAAAGAGAGTTCGCCAAGTATTCAATTTTGTATCTATTGAGCAGAAAAAAAGGCAATTATTTTTGGATTTACCGATCAAATTCTTGAGGGAGGACAGCACTATCTTGGAAATAAATCTCCAAGTATATATTTCTCTACAGACAAAGAGATAACTGAGGAATGTCTCCGACAATCAGAGTCTATTATACAGTATATAATTCAAACATGATATGTTGGATTCTGAGGAATTGATTTTATGATAAGTACTGATAAAAAGGTATACGCCACAGAGGTAAATGCACGCTTCACTGGGGCAACCTATCCTGCTATGAGTAGTTTTCTTCTTACAAATTCACTTTCTACCTCTTGGAAATATATTACACATGAGGGAATAGCAAGTACATATCAAGAATACATCAATATATCCATTAAAGAAAAGTGAGAATATGGACTCTTCCCGCTTTGCATAGCTCCTCTTGAAGAATACGGAAGAATACAAGTTCTTACTATCTGAGAACTTGATGAACACGATGTATAAATCGTATTGACTTAATATTAAAGTACATTATAATTAATAATGTACTTATAACTTCTCTCCATTATGCAAAAACTTGCAATTATTTCCTCAGTACAGCCTGGAATTTTTTCCTCAATTGCTCAAAATCCTGATTTTGGATTTACTCCAGAAGAAAAGACAGACGCTCTCAAGAATGAAAAACAAGTATTTCTGGATGCTATCGGTATTCCGAATCTTGAACAAAAAGTACAAATCGAGGTAATACGAGCGATGGATGGAATTCCAAAAAATTATAGTGCAGATGCCTATATATTAGGCGGATCTCCAGCTATGGTAACTGAAAGAGAACAAAAAGAATGGATTGATCGATTAGTTCGATTCGTGGAAAATGAAATTGGAAAATGAAAACCACTTCTTGGTATCTGCTTTTGACATCAAGTTCTTGCAACTGCTGTTGGAGGAAAGGTTGATTGGATGCAGAAACGGAAAATTGGAAAATGAAAAACTGTGACAGGAAAAGAAGATATAGTATCTCTCTGGTCTCATAAGCAGACTGTGACAGATTCTGGAAATGCCACAATAATAGGAAGTGGTGAAGATCTTAGAAATTCTCCTATACAAATGATTCAATATGAAAATGCAACTGGTATGCAATTTCATCCCGAGTTTACCCCAGAGTTCACCGCTTTTCTCGTAAAGCTTATGAAACAACAAATTATTGAGGAGGGCCTAAATGTGAATCAAATACTTACAGAACTCTCAAATATGTCCGAATGAAATCCATCGAGTTATATACTTGAAAAATTCGTTCGAAAATATTATAATCTATAATAAAAGCCCCTTGAAGGGGCTTTTATTATAGATTATTAAGGGATCATCGTTTCAAATGGAATCATAGGTGGAATAAACTTTCCATCTATTTCTTTGTAAATTTCAGGACGTACAATAGAAAATTGCCCCCACTCTTCTGAAATATCACCGTATATTTTCATCATAACATCATAATATGGGAGAGTTCCTTCAAAATTATATTTCCAAGTACCTGGAGTGTTTTCTGGTACAACTGATCATTTTAGAAGAATACTTCCGCTTTGTGTATACAACATTTCTAATCGAGTCCATACATCACTCGTAAGATGAAAAGAAGTTGTATTCTTTTTATCGGTAATATCAATTTTGCATAATTCCGGAGAGAAAAGAACAGAAAAGGATGCTTCCAAGTCATTTCATATAAAAGACATCTGAGTCATAGTGGTATTATACGTATAAGCACGGAACATGTATGTAGCATCATAATCAAAACCAGGAAGTACAATACTGCCATTTTGATACTGAAGTCGACTCTTTAAGATATCTTTTTCGGTTCGTTTCCATTCCAACTTTGAAGGAGGAGGGAGTAATAATAGACGTGCAATCGTATTTACTGTTTCTTTCTTAATCGTAAGAACATAACCAGACCCAGCACGTAAATACGGAGTAAAGAGAGGTTCTGATTCAAGAAGGGTAAGAAGTTTCTGTACCATCTGTATAGAATCATTTGAGCTCATTGAATTATACCCAGCTGGGAAAGGGATACGCCATTGTGTATCAAGATATGGGGAAATAGCTCATGAAATCATATTCATAACACCAGAATCAGAATATACCCCTGTAAAAGAAGAAAGCTGTAAAAATACTTCTCATGAAAAAATAGCAATATCAAGACGAACCGACGCATGTCCTGAAATGATATCAGTATCTTTTTTTAGAAAACCAGAGAATGACATATCCATTGTAAGCTTCTGAGAATTGGCAAGTACTGATGCAATAGAAGTATGTGGTGCAATAGAAAATACTCCACCAAAATCTTTACCAGTAAATTCAAAGTGCATATTTCCACTCTGCATATAGTCTTGAGTCTGAAAACGATCAAGATATTGCTTAAAAGTATGAATAAATCCTTTTTGAAGAGAAACAATTCCCTGTTCGACTTGTAATTTTTCAGAATTTCGAAGAGGAATAGTATTATTTGAGGAAAGAACCGTTGCTACATATTCTCTATATGATTTTATAAGATTTTTTTTATGCTCGATGAATGCTGGAGTATTATGCGTATTTCAATTTCGTAATACATTTGCTATTTGTGTAAGGGTAGCATTTGCTTGAGAAAGAACGGTTGAAAGATATCATCGTACCGTAGGATTTTGGATATTACTCAATTGTCACTTTGTATCACTACGAAAAGAGGTAATATCAGCGGTTTTTGATTCTCAAGCAGAGACAACAAGCGATGAGAATAAAAAAATACACAAGAAGAAAAGAATGCTATTTCGAAAATTCATACACGAAAAGTAAAAAGATACAGTTGGAAGTATATTCGACTCAAACCAAAAGTAAAAATCAAAATAATTCTTTTCTAAAAAACTTGCACATCAGCGAATACGAATACAATCATCCTATCTCTATTTTCCAATATATATGGCGCTTAATCTTGAAAAATTCACATCTGTATATCAATCGCTTAATGAGAAACAACAAGAAGCAGTAGATACTATCTATGGAAGCGTTTTAGTCATTGCATGACCATGAAGTGGAAAAACTCAACTCCTTTCAGCTCGTATTGCTCATATTCTTGCAACTACTGATTATCTCCCTTCTAATATTCTCTGTCTTACATTTACCGAAAATGCTGCAAAAAATATGAGAGAACGTCTCGCAAGCATTATTTGACAAGATGCTTATAAGGTAGCAATTCATACCTTTCATAGCTTCGGAAATGATATATTAAATCGTTTTCGATATCTTGCACGTGAATACAACGATGCAAAGCCAGTTGATAGTATAGAATCATCAAAAATTCTTGATGGAATTCTCCTTGAACTTCCTTGGGATAATCCATATAGGCCTTGATTCCGAGCAAGTGATACTATCAAAGAAGTGCTTGGAAATATTGGAAATCTTAAGAAATGAGGAATTACACCTGAACTCTATAAGACTATTCTTGATTCCAATAAAGAAATCATTTCTCTCCTCAACCCTCTTATAGAACAGTATTGGTGATGAATTGATTCTCTCTGACAAAAAAAAGAAGATAAAGAGAAAAAGATTTCATTATTTAAAGAATTTACAAATAAGGTTCAAGAATTGAACTTTATTAATCAATGATTTGAGAGTTATGAAAACTTTTGAGTCCTTTTTATAAGAGAATTAGAAATTTCATGGGAATCGTATGAATGAGATGGGGGTACGAAGTTTCTCACGGCATGGAGAGATGCTTGGACAAGTAAAAATTATCAAGGAAAACGAGAACTCAAAGAAACTGCAAAAATCATGAAGCAAGAAGCACTGATTGATATTTTTACGAAATATCAATCAGAATTGAAAAAACGAGGACTTATAGATTTTAACGATATGATTCTTGAGACACTCAGGCTTATTAAAACAAATGATGTCGTTCGTATGACTCTTGCTGAAACATACCAATTTATCATGATTGATGAGTTTCAAGATACCAATGAAGCACAAATGCAGCTGATCAATAGCATATTGAGTGTAAATATGGAGTGAGCAAATATATTTGCTGTCTGAGATGATGATCAGTCTATTTACAAATTTCAATGAGCAAATACGAAAAGTATTCGAGATTTTCATGATATATACACTGATACACGACTTATTATTCTCGAAAAGAATTATCGATCAAAGCATGAAATTATTACGGAATCAAGAGCAATTATTCAATCTGAATCAAATAATATTGGAAATATTTTTCCATGAGCCAATAAAAAGTTTGATGCTATTCGTCAAACTGGATGATTGGTACGAAAAAAACGATTTAAAAATGAATTAGAAGAACTATCTTGGATTATTCATGACATTGCCGAAAAGATTTCATTTGGAGTCAATCCTCATGATATAGCTGTTATTACTAAGAAAAATAAAACTCTCGAACTGATTGGCAAATGACTCCTTGAAAAAGGAATAAACATTCATCTTTCGAAAACGGAATCTATTTTTGATAATGATGTTATCATTCTTATATTAAATATTCTCAAATTTCTTCATTCCACCCATGCTGATTATAAAGAGGAAAATGCAGAACTCTTAGTTTCAATACTTTCACATCCTTGCTTCAAAATCCATCGTCTTATTTTCTGGAATATATCAAAAAATATTTATCATGCACGAAAAGAGACAACAAAATCCTGGATAGAAACACTTACTAAACATGAAGATGAGACTATTCGTAATATTTGAAATTTTCTAAAAGAACTTTCTATACGAGCATATACAGAACGTTTAGAGGATATTATTGATTATATTACTGGCGCAAATGAGCTTCATCTCCCTGATGATTACGATGAAGATGGAAAAAGCAATCCTCTTCAGATAGACATGTTCTCATGAGAACGCAAGGATTTTATCTCTCCTATTTATAACTACTTCTTCGCTGGAGGAATAAGTGAGTCATGAAACATTCATTATGCTCGTCATCTTACGAATATACGACAATTTATTGAATCAGTACGAAGCTATAAGAATGGGAAGAGTTTTATCACACTCATTGATTCTATCGAAATTATTCGACTCATTGAAAAATACGATCTTGATATAACTACTTCTCATATTATCGGAAATGAATGACAAGCAGTGGAGCTTATTACAGTATATAAGGCAAAATGACTGGAGTGGGAACATGTATATGTGCCTTGTATTCACAAAAAGGAATATAAACTTGGGAAAATTGCAGGAAGTAGTCTTCCGAAAAATCTTCCACTAGAAGCAGATAAAGATGGAGATGATGATATAGAGCGATTAGTATACACTGCATACACTCGTGCAAAAGACACACTTACTATTTCCTACTCAGCAGTTACACTCGATGAAAAATCTTTAGAACCTCTCGCTTGTATTTGAGCTGAAAATGATTCATGGGAAGAGGACATATGTATTCCTCTTGTATCCCTCACGGAAACTCTTGAAGCTGAAAAGAAAGAACTCTTTTCACTCCACTATCTCTGAGGGGAAAAAGACTTTTTACGTGAACGGATTGAGAAGAATTTTGTTATGAATGCAACTGCACTCCAAGGTTTTCTAAATATTGCCGATGCAGGTCCAGAATATTTTGTATCCAATACCCTTCTTCGTTTTCCACAAGCGAAAAATATAGCAGCATCATATGGGTCGGCTATTCATAAGGCCTTGGAAGATTTTTTATCCGACTATAGTGGAAATAAAAGCTACAAGAAACAAATTCTCTTTGATTCTTTCGAGGAAAGTTTAAAAAAAGAATGATTTGATATCAATACTGAGACAACATACTTGGAAAGAGGACGAGAAAATCTTGAAGCAATCTATACTGAAATTACTGGAAAAACATATGGTGAATTATTCTTAGAATATGACTTCCGTACTGCACATGGGGGAACATTTCTTCCGGTCAATGAAGAAAATGCAATACAACTTACTGGTAAAATCGATCGTATCGAGAAACTCCCTGATGATTCTCTTATAATTACTGATTATAAGACGGGTGGTGGTTTTGATATATTTGATGGACGATGAGCAGAATACGAGAAGATAAAACAATGGAAATATCGACTACAACTCTGTTTTTATGCAATTCTTTTTGAACATTCCCCTCGATGGAAAATGTATTCAAAGAAGCAATATGAACTTTTTTTCGTAGAAAAAAATCGAGAGGAAGATCGGTTTCATCGCGTATTTGAATACATTCAGCAAGGAGAAATCGAAAGAACAAAGAAGCTTATTATTGCAGTTATACAAAAAATTGAAGCACTTGATTTTCCTGATGTTAGCAAATTTCCAAAAACTCTTGAGTGAATTCGAATGTTTGAAGAAGAACTGATAGAATGATGTAGCACTTCTTCTCATGTCTAATCCACATTATCAAAAACTAATTGAACATCTTGAGCATGAGGCTATTGCTTTTATGCAATGATCCAGCGATATTTTAGAATCTCATAAAACCGCTGAACGAATTGGTATGACAACAGATGAATACAGAAATTTTGTTGTTCAGATTTTATTTTGCAGAAATAGACAAGAAAAAAGCTCAATTATACAACAATATATAAACCTTGAAATTTCCTATCTTCTTATTCAGAGAAATATTGAAGCAAGTAATCAAGCATATAAAGCTATAGAGAGAATTCAAAAAAACGCATCTTAAAAGATACGTTTTTTTAGGTACCACCAGAGGATTCAAAAAACCGCACCGGAAACATGTCATACAAGGCTGATGTTTCCAAAAAATCCAGTAAGTACATTCAAAAACAACCAAAATCCAAGTTGTCATGCCATAGAATGACGAACAGAGTAAAGATCTATAAAGAGATATGATAATAGTGCCATTGCAAATCAACTAATTCCTACTGTAACAGAATTCGGTGCTAAAGCAAGGAGTGATAAAGCCACAAATAGAGTATTCATTAAAAAGAAAACCATAAACTCATCACGTTTCATTCGAGACTCAACCTCAGGTCAAATTTGATACAGAAAATAACTATTAAATAAAAGATGGAGAAGGTTTCAATGGAGAAATTGATAAAATATTATCTGAAGAAGAAAGGTTAGATATCATCCAAGATATACATAATATCGGGATATTCCATAATTCATGAACTGAGGATATACATACCACGCTAAAAAAGAGACAGTACACGAAATCAGTATGAATACATGTGAATAGTATTTTATATTTAGAAATCCAAATAATATTTTCATAATATGATTTAATATTAAATATATAGTTAATTTATGGTTTAATAATTTTAATTATCCACTTTCATTCGGGAATACTATCTCACAGAATCCAAGCATTTGTTTCCTTCATAACTGCCGGGGTTTGTCCATATTGTTTAGCCAGGTCGTATATACTTATTCCAGATCATTCTACTTCCTGAAATAGATACATTGGCGCAATAAACTGCTCTCCTAGTATATCTTGTTCATACAAATTATATCTCTGTTCCATTATATATTTAATTGCTAGAATCCTCCATATATATCTTGAAGTTTCCGAATTCAAATCCAGATCATAGTATGAACTCACTCATTGCTCTTTTAAATCTCTTCGTATTCCATTTTCTCATCTATTATATGCAGCAGCTGTAAGTGTCCAATTTCCTAAATCGTCATATATTTTCTTGAGATAGGTTATAGCAGCATCGGTTGCTTTTTCAAAATTATAACGTTCATCAATTTCTTTATCTACTCGGAGTCCGTAGTGTCGTGCTGTATCAGGCATAAACTGCCAAATACCTGCTGCTCCTGCTGATGAATAGGCACCATTTTTTAATGCACTCTCTGCAATAACAAGATAGATAAAATCCTCAGGTATATTTGCACTTCGAAGCTTTTCACGAATATACGGGATATACAATAACTCTCTCTTGTGATAGATTTGAATCTTTTCATAGCTAAATCGAAGATTAATAATCTCCCTTTCGAGCTTCTCACGGTTTATCTCTTTGTACAACCCATCAAAAGGAACCTGTTCACCTGCAAACGTAACAGTATCATATTGGATTTTAACAGATTGAAGCCATGGGGACTGGCTCGATAGAAAAAATAAATAGCCAATACAAGCTGCTAAAATAAACAGTATTCCGAAAATCCCAAAACGTTCTATTCGATAAGACATAAAAATAATCCCCCTAAATAATATTAGGAGGATTATATGATATTTTAGTAAGAATCCAAGATTATTTGCGAAGACCGAGTTTCTCAATAAGAACCTCATATCGAGCAAGTTCTTTTCTCTTGAGATAATCAAGAAGCTTTCTACGCTTTGCTACCATAATAACAATTCATCGTCGAGAATGGTTATCCTTTTTATGCTCTTCTAAGTGACCCTTAAGGTGTTCAATACGATCAGTCAAGATAGCAACTTGAACTTCAGGAGATCCAGTATCACCCTTATGAGTAGCGAACTGTTCCATGATGGATTTTTTAGCTTGTCGTTCCATATATTACGTATTTTTATAGAATAAAAGATATATATCCGGAAAATACACCAGGTATATAGTGATTCGGATTATAGAGAATTCCTTTGGGAAAGCAAATTCTTTTTACAGCACTTGTCTCAGTGTGGCAATATTAAATGCATAATCCATTTTCAATGATCCAAGTACTCAAATATATCCATCAAATCCATCAATTTTTATTTTCTTAACAATCATGGTAGAGCTTTCTAATTCTGGAATAATATTTTCCTCACCAATAAATACAGACACTCGTTGCTCTATGGAAAGATTTTTCAAAAGTTGAATAAACGTATGTTTATTCTCGAGAACTTTTACGGCATTATAGATGTCTTTTCAGGAAAATCATTCTCATTGTTCAAGAAAACGAGATAAGCCCAAATAATAGGAAGCACCCAATGAAGGGATAGTGGCAAATGTTATTTCCTTTGTAATTTTTGTAAGACGACATACCAGATTATAGAGAATATCATCTATTTTTTCATCGCGAAAATACGTATCTGATTGTTGTTCAGCTTCAATAAAAATTGCAGGCATTGTTTCCATGAGATAATCAACAAAAACTCGTAATCAACGAGTAGTAGGAAGTCTTCAAGCCGAATTATATGGTTGGAATATGAGTCACATTTTTTCAAGATGAGCCATATCACTTCGGACAGTAGCCGAAGAAACTTGAAGATCATATTTCTTAAGAAGGGATTTTGACCCCGTAATATCTCAAGTTTTTATATATTCTTCAACAATAATTTTAAGAACATGGATTTTTCTTTGATCAATCTTTCGCATACAAGTATATTATATATAATCACTATAGCAAAAAGAGATAAAAAATCAAACCATCAAAAAAAACCTCAACCATATGGTGGAGGTTTTTTCAGAAGCGTTAACTATACTTTTTTCACGGATACTGTAAAAATTGCATTCTCTTGAGATTGTACAAATACCGTCTCATTATCTTTAAATTTACTGATGTCAGCACATTCATCACTTACAAGGTATTCAACTCAATCAAGGAGAATCTTCCAATCATCTCAAACCTTTTTCAGTTTTGTCTTTTTTCCAATATAGCGAGTCAAGCCCTGTGGGACATCATCTCATGATGGTTTTAGAAATTTTGGTAATAAAAATGCACAACCTCCTCAAATCACTGCAAATAAAATAGACTGAGTAAGTGTAATACTAATATCCCCTACCATCCAAACATAGAGTGCAACTAGAAAGCCAGCAACTGAAAGAGATAATCCATAAAATGTTGCAGTGAGCATTTCTATAATGAGAAAAAACACTCAAACTGATAACCAAATGTACAAAAGTGAAACCATATTCTATATATAAATAATTATTTTGCCGATCAGAACATCTTGGAGACACCAGCCAGTATATCACTATCGAGGATATACTTCGTATTCTGCCCCAATGCTCATTCAATTACCTTTAATTGTTCTTTTGTAATTGCAGCTCATTGAAAGAATTGCTGAGCAGCAAGAGATTCTAATTCAAGTTTTTTTGCCTCAGCTTGTGCGATTGCAATAGTTGCTTGAGCCTTTCATTCTGCTTGAAGAATCTGTGATTCCCTATCTCATTCTGCTTGAAGAATTTTTGCTTGCTTATCACCCTCATTTTTTGTGATTTGAGATTGTTTATATCATTCTGCTTCCAATATAAAAGCTCGCTTTTCTCGTTCTGCTTTCATTTGTTTACTCATAGATTCCTGAATATCATGAGGAGGATCTAGTCGTTTAATTTCAACACGCATAACCTTAATTCCCCATTTTCCTGTTTCACGATCCAATGATTCAAGAAGTCGACCATTAATAAGCTCACGATTGGAAAGTGTCTCATCAAGTGACATAGTACCAAGTACACTACGAAGATTTGTTTGAGCAAGATTTACCACTGCCATAAAGACATTTGATATTTCATATTGTGCTTTGTATGGGTCAGTAATTTGAACATACACTATTCCATCTACCGCAACTCCTACATTATCTTTTGTAATAATTTGCTGCTCAGGAACATTTACGACTTGTTCACGTATATCAACCTTTCGAAGTGTATGAACACCAGGAATAAGGAACACAATACCAGGATCAACTGTATCAGTATACTTACCGAGAAATTCACGAAGACCTACCTCTCATTGACTTATTTTCCGAATAAACATCGGTACAATAATAGTAAAAGCAATGATGAGGACTATAAGAGTTCAAAAGCCTGGCATAGAAATATTGATTAAATAGTAAAAACAGTATAATTGTACCACTTTTATTTACAGAATCAAACATATGTCTCTTAACATTACAACAATTTGATGAGGAACTGGAACTTTCAATGTACTTACAGGATTGAAACGAAGTAAAGAATACAATATTTCCGCTATTGTATCGGTCGCAGACAATGGTGGCACAACCGGTGCGATTAGAGATCAATTTGGTATTCTTCCTCCAGGAGATATTAGAAGAGCCATCGTAGCTCTCTCAAAAAATTCAGATATGGTTCGACAATTGTTCGAATATCAATTTAATGAATCATGAGTTATCGGATGAAATAAAATTGGGAATATACTTCTCACTGCTCTTGTAGACATTACCGGGGATTTTGAACGAGCTATTAATACACTCGCTGATATGTTTGATGTAAAATGAAGAATCATACCTGTTACACTTGATGATATTCATCTATGAGTCCGATTTGAAGATGGTACAGAAGTGATAGGAGAAAAAAATATTGATATCTCAGATAAAAATCCTGGCGAACGTACCCATAATCCAGATCAAAATATTACTGATGCTTTCTTGGTATGAGGAAAATGAGAAATCAATCCACATGCTCGTGAAGCAATTTTAAACTCTGATTATATTATTATCAGTCCTGGAGATCTCTATACAAGCATTGTACCGAATCTTCTTTCCATCTGAATGCAGGAAGCACTGGAAAATACCTCAGCAAAAATCATCTATGTCTGTAATATCATGACGAAGCGTTGAGAAACGACTAATATGGAAGTTATTGATTTTATTGATGTCATTGAACGTTATAGCGGGAAATCATCCCTTGACTATGTCATCGTAAATAATGGTACCATCGATGATGATATTGTCGAGCGATATAAAAAAGAAGAGAACAAAAAACCACTTAAAATCAAAGATCTTTCACTATTTCTAGGAAAGAATTACAAACTGATTGAACGTGACCTAGTAAGCAATACCGACTATGCGCGACATGATCCAAATAAACTCATCCGTGTACTGGATGATATAATTACTGGTTGGATTAAGTAATATTATTGACATATAATTAATATTCTTTATAGTTAAAGAATATACACTCTACTATGAACGCTCGGGAAGAATACACACTCACATGAGAAGCCTCTATATCGCCCCTGGCTGAACGTATTCTTCGAAATATTGAAGATACGGAATTTACGCATTGCTCAGCATGAGTAGAAACATTACGAATAACGGTGTGACATAGTACTTTTCGTGCTATGGAAGGAATACTTCGTCAACAGCAAGAGGGTTTTACAAGTTTTATGCGCCAAAAAGAACGTGAATATATTCAAGGATGTATTCTCGAATGATACCTTCATTCATTCTTTCCTGAAAAGCCAATTCATATTCAACTTGCCTCTTGGTCTGATGATATTTCACATGGAATTGATGCATTTTGCCAAATTGGGAAAATGCAGTATGCGGTCGATTTTACTTCTAATAAGACGCGTATACAAGAAAAGATTGCTTTTTGTCGATCTCGTAATGATAGAAAATGACTTACAAACAGAAATATGTGGATTGTATATATACCTCTTCATGAAATTATACGATTTCATACCATAATCGATGCACATATCTCTCAAATAGATGAACCGAGTATTATGCATGACATATTCAATAGCATATTATGAGAATGACACCATCCTGAATGTGAAGTATATTCTGTAAAAACTGGCCAAACGCCATCCATATTTCTTGATAAATAATCTATGCGCAATACTCCTGAAACATCTATGGAAGAAGAAATGCATTACACCAGAACTCTTCTCAAAGAAGAAATCAATACAGCTCGTGACTATTTTCATGTCAAATACCCACAACTCCCTATACTTCATATAACTGAAGGAGATGAAATATTCCTTGAAAGACTCGAAAGTGACATGTATATTCGTCTCAAACAGCATGAAAAAGAACATGGATGGGATGATGACAAAATGCTTTGAGTTGTTAGCACTCTTTCTCTCCTTATTCGTGGAACTTACTTCATGGATATAAAACGTGCTATACAAAATCTTGAACATGTTCATATGATGGTAGAAATAATTATTGAGGGAGCTCCTCAAAAGATATCACCAAAAAAACCACATTTGACTCGAATAAAATAAGAATCCCCCGAAATTGGGGGATTCTTATTTTATACATCTTTTACTACTATTGAAAGCATCTTATTGGGAATAAATATTTCCTTTACGAGAAGTTTTCCTTCGAGCCATTTCGTGATTTCTGGAGCTTCATGTGCAAGGGCAGAAACTTCATCCTGTGCTACTCAATTCATACAAGTAAGCGTTCCACGAAGCTTGCCATTTATCTGTATTGCAATTACTACCTCATCATCGATGAGCATAAAATCATCATATTCTGGCCATGATGCAAAATATACAGATTGTGCATTTCCAAGATTTTTCCACAATTCTTCGGCCATATGTGGAGCAAATGGATGGAGAAGAATAGCAAATACTTCTTTCCATTCTTTTTGAAACTCACTATCTTTCGGCAATCCTTCATTGAGCAAAATCTGAAGTGCAGAGATAGCCGTATTGAACTTATACGCTTCGATATCTTCTCCTACCTTTTTAATAGTCTTATGAAGGAGTTTCATTACCCTCATATCATCAGAGGCAAATCTATCAGATTTTTCAAAAGTCATGTATGTTTTATCGAGAAATCGACGAATACCAATGAGTCATTTTGTATCCCAAGGGGCTGCATCTTTAAAATCAGAAATTGCCATCTCATACATACGGAGACTATCTGCACCATGTTCATCCACAATATCATCTGGATTTACCACATTCTTGAGAGACTTACTCATCTTTGAGATAATTCGTTTTACTTCTTTTCCAGTTGAAATCTCATAAAACTTTCCATCTTCTCGTTCTTCTACCAGATCCACTGCTACCAATCAACCATTGTCACGTTCAAATGCATACGCAAGAATCATTCATTGATTTCGAAGACGATGGAACGGTTCCTTGGTAGGAACAACTCCGATATCATAGAGAAACTTATGCCAAAATCGTGCATACAGGAGATGAAGCACAGCATGTTCCGCTCATCCCACATAATTATCCACTTCCCCCCAATATTTTACAACATCACTTGCTACCAATGATTCTGAATTCTTTGGATCCATATATCGGAGATAATACCAACAACTTCCTCCCCATTGAGGCATAGTATTCGTCTCTCGCTTTCCAGGAAGATTGGAAGCAAGGGTTACATGTACCCAGTCTGGAACAGTAGCAAGTGGAGATTGTCCATCACCGGCTGGTTCATATTTTTCAACCTCTGGAAGCACTAATGGGAGAGTCGAGTCAATCACAATTTTAGAGTTGATTCCATCATAAATCTTTGAATATATTTTTCCTCCGATAATGAGTTCACGAATATGTCCACACTTACATGATACTCCCTCGGTATTTTCATCTGGAAGTGCATCACGCTTAAGAATATATGCAAGATTCATATCGGTTGCTTGGGAAATATCCATGATATGTGGGAGCTTCTTTAAGTCTTCGAGTGCAAGATGAATGAGTGGAATCGGTTCACCCCAGTATCTCTGGCGAGAAAAGAGCCAATCACGGAGCTTATAGTTTACCTTTTTGTGTCCAAATCCTTCGACTTCAGCTTTTTCTATGAATTTCTCACGTGCTTCAGAAGAAGTAAGCATAGTATAATCTCAAGAGTTCATAAGAACTCCATCATCACAAAATGCCTTTTCTCATCATATATACATTTCAAACATCTTTTTATGATGACTCTTTAGGGTTGGAGAAGAAAGAATCTCTTCTTTTGTCCACCAAGTATTCATATATTCAATATTATCTTCTTCACATTTTTCTCGAAATCAGTCCAAGGAATTTAATTCAACAAAAAATATATAATCAGGATCCTTACAATTTATATTTTTTCGTAACTTGAATCCATGTCCAACCATAATTCAAATCTGTGAAATACTCTTAATATCAGACAATCCACTTTCTTCAAGGATTTCTCTCAATGCTCAATCATGTGGTGTTTCGTTTTCTTCAATTCCTCCTCCTAATAAGCAAATTTCACCATTAGAAAAATTTTCTATAAGAAATTTATTTTCTATTGGATGTCGAATAATCGAGGTAGTACAATGCTTTGTACGAGTAGGAAATCAGTCCTTTGGAATACTCTCTCAAGTCAGTTTATTATACGTAGCAATCACTTGCTTTATTTCTAAATCATACCTCTTCGCAAATGCAAAATCCCGCTCATCATGTGCTGGAACTGCCATAACAGCCCCTGTTCCATAATGACCGAGTACATAATCCCCTATCCAAAGTTGAACTGATTCTCCATTGAATGGATTTATCACATATGAACCCGTCCAGACTCCGGTTTTTTCTTTTCCTTCATTCGTCCTATCCTGGTCAGAACGACTTGCTGCCTCAGTAATATATGCTTCACAGACAGATGATTGCTCATCGCTCACAAAATCATAGACTCGTGGATGATCTGGTGCCATCACTGCATACGTCATACCATATACTGTGTCGATACGTGTCGTATATACTGAGATAAATTTACTGGCATCATCGGACTTTCTCATCTCAAATTCACACCCCTCACTCTTCCCTATCCAATTTCGTTGCATTTCCTTAATTCCTTCTGCCCAATCAAGTTCATCAACATCAGCAATAAGGCGTTCAGCATACTTTGTAATCGCAAGTACCCACTGACGGAGGGCACGTTTCTCTACAAGCGTCCCACATCGATCACACGTATTATCAGAAAGAACTTCTTCATTTGCCAATCCAGTCTTACAACTCGGACAATAGTTGATTGGAAGATCCTGTTCATACGCGAGACCATTTTCAAAAAGCTTCGTAAAAATCCATTGTGTCCATTTGTAATATTCTGGATCCGTTGTATCGATTTCACGATCCCAATCATATCCAAGACCAAGAATCTGAAGTTGACGCTTATAGTTTACAATATTTGCATCCGTAGTAATGCGTGGATGTGTCCCTGTTTTTATAGCATAATTTTCAGCAGGAAGTCCAAAAGCATCCCATCCCATTGGATGAAGGACATTAAATCCCTTCGCATGCTTGTAACGGGTAAATATATCATTTCCTACAAATCCCTTCGGGTGACCAACATGAAGTCCTGCACCTGATGGATATGGAAACATATCCAGTGAATAAAATTTCGGACGAGAAAAATCATTCTCGGTCTTAAAAGTTTTCATTTCTGACCAATATTTTTGCCACTTGGTTTCTAATTCTTTATGATTGTACGGCATACAGAAGTATTAAATATAGATTGATGTACTGTACCCAAAAATACAAAAAATACAAAAAAAAATCCCTTCATCAAAAGAAGAAGGGAGGATTTTTGAACTTGAAGCTCTACGCACCACTCAAAAGCTTTGTAAGTACCCATTGTACTACAGAGTTTGCAAGGAAAATCACAAGAAGACCAATTGCAATCTGCATAAGAATAGTACGACCTTTTTTCACTTTATCTTCTTCACCACCAGCCGTTACAATAAGAAAACCACCGTAAAGACCATATGCAATAGCGATAAAAGCAAGAAACATCATGAAGTTAGAAATAATCTTCTGAACTGCAACATCAGCAGTATTATCCGTTCCTTTAAGACCTGCATTTACTGTATTGCTTCCTTCGAAGGTAATAGCAGCGAAAGTCTGAGAAACAGTGATTGCACTTCCAAGTGCAGAATATCCAATTTTAGAAAGAGTATTCATACGTTAAAATAAAATGAATTAATGAATTACTTAGCAATAATAGCACTATTATTCATGAAAGTCAAAAAAATATCTACTTTTTATTGAAAAAAATCCCCTCTGACCAGGAGGAGATTTTAAATTAAAGCTTTAATGAGAGAAAATTTATACAGCAGTTCCTTCATCAGAAATTGGAGCAACCGTTTCAGGAACGAGTTTTTCAAGAGTTACTGGACGCTTCTTAAATGAAAGAACATATGGAAGAAGTGACATGTAACGTGCACGCTTAATTGCGCGAGCAAGTTCTTTTTGATTCTTGAGTGATACTCCAGAATAGTAACGAGGAATAATACGATTAAACTTTGTAAGATACTTTTTGAGAGTTTCAGTATCTTTGTAATCGATTACGATTTTTGCCTCATCAATTGGGCAAACTTGTTTTTTCTTAATTGTCATAAAATGTAAAAACTAGGAATTAAAATTTAGTATCCACAAGATCGGAGAAGTCATCTATTTCGATATCATCAACAACTTCGTCAGTACCTTCAAAATCTTCACGCTTATTCAAGAAAATAAGTTGAGAAACAACCACTTCTGTTTTGTGAAGTTTTGTTCCATCTTCCTTATCAATAACTCGAGTTTTTAGTCGTCCTTCAATATATACTAATTTTCCTTTTAAAAGGAATTGTTCGCAACGTTCAGCAAGTGGACCCCAAGCAACACAATTTGTGTATTCAGCTTCACTGAGTGACTCACCAGTTGCAGACTTATAGTAACGATTGGTTGCAACTGTAAAAAGTGCAACTTTTTTATCTCCGTTTGTTGTTTTAATAAAAGGATCTTTTGTAACGTTTCCGATAAGAATCACTTTATTGATCGTTCTCATAAATACTAATTAGAAAAAATATAAAAACTACTTCTCGAGCTTCACAAACATGAAACGCCAGATATCCTTCTTGATATTAAAGTCCTTTGTTACATCAAAAAATGAACGACCAGAACTCTCAAGAGTGTAGAGAATATAATAACCAGTACTTGAACGATTAATCAAGTATGCAAGATCGCGAACTCCCCAGTGATCAGCATTTGCAATTACTGCTCCGTGATTTGAGAGCTCAGTCTCAATCTCAGAAACGAGATTCGAACGATCTGCTTCACTCAATGCTGGATTGAGTATCATCATAAGTTCATATGTATTCATAGTATCCTATGGGTTAGCATCTTATCCGGATATTTTTCCGATAAGAAGGATATAAAAAAATGCGTACAAAAACGCAAGGCGGTATTATAGGAAGAAAAATAAAAAAGCAAATTATTCATTCATAATAATTATTACAACCCACAGAAATAAATATACAAGAAGAAAGCAGTGGAATAATTTTGTTTGGAAGAAAAAATATGCTAAAATACTTTTGTACTTATGAACTGTTCACTTTCCGAAAAAATAACTCAATGCTTCATACTCAACTCATTGCTCTCATAGAAGCCTCGTGACTTATTCCGGATGATGCCCTTGAGGTAATTCGTATTTTTCAATGCCTCAACGAATCAAAAAGATGAGAAGTAATAGCGAATTGGAGTACAATTAGCACAAAAATATTACTCCGTCGAGAAGAAATAGAAAAACAGAAGCGTGCCCTCCTTACTGAAACGCTTGAAAAAATGAATACCTATCTTCAGGCATATAATAAAGATGACGATCTGTTTAATAAAAATATTGCAAAAATATAATACTTTCTACCCATAAATACACATATCTATATGGCACACAAAGGACAAAGTAAAATACTCGATACTCTCTTCGGAACTATCGACCCTGCTATTATGAGTCAGAAAGTACAAGAAAAACTTGCTGTATTCCATAATCGATACGAAGAAGTAACAGAAATTATACTTTCTCCAGGAGAACGAGAAATTATTGATAAGAAAATCACTGCCTTGAATGAACGATATCGAGATGGATGTGAGAAATACGAAGCAGATATGAGTGATTATATTCATGAGATTATGCCTCATCCAGAAAAAGAACGAGACTGTAGTCTTGCTTAAAGAAAACCTAAAAAAAATCCACTAGAAAGTGGATTTTTTTCGAGAAATTCGAGAAAATCGATGATTACTTTACATCCTTAAATGTAAACTCTACATGCTTTCGAAGTTTCTTATCATACTTTTTAAGCTTAAGCTTTTCACCTTGAGGAAGATTTTTCTTCTGCACTGGGTAAATATACCATGAAATACCACTTGATGATTTACCGATTTGATATGTGCATTTTCCTTTTGCCATACGAATAATTAAAGAGAATATAGAAAACCGAGCAACGAGAGAGATTATATAGAAATTTTTTATTTGGCAAATTTTCTTTCGAGGAAAATTGCTTTTCTCCTTTATTTGAATACACTCCATGCTTAAAGTTTTTATTTTTTGTTGCAATTCGTATGTTTATTGATGAGGTGGTTGTTACCTTCCGTGCTTGAAAGGGGTGAAATGGAATTATATCATGGAGACGAGAAAAATATATTCCAAATGGATGACCATTTGGTTGAGATGGAGGAAGATGAGGTGATATCATTCTTCGTGCCACTACTCATGAAACCACTCTTATACATTTTCGTCATACAAAAGTAATTCGTTCAGAGGAATGAGAGCGTGGTGGTACAAAGGCTATGCATGGAAGAAACGGTGAAGATCAGATTATAGAAGTTCCAGTTGGAACGATAGTAACTGATGCGGAAGATGATTCTTTTATTGTTGATCTCAGTATTCCTGGTCAAACTTTCTCTCTCTGTGAATGAGGGCGTGGAGGATTTTGAAACGCACACTTTTGTAGTTCTACTCGACAAGCTCCAAACTTTGCAGAACTCTGAGATAGCTGAGAAGAAAAAACCGTAAAACTTGAACTGAAACTTGTGGCTGATGTAGGAATTGTTGGGCTTCCAAATGCAGGAAAATCAACGCTTATCAAGGCACTAACCAATGTTAAACCAAAAATCGCGGATTATCCTTTCACCACTATCATTCCAAATCTTGGAGTTATGGAACATAAAGGACGCTCACTTGTTTTGGAAGATGTTCCAGGACTTATTCCTTGAGCAAGTGAATGAAAGGGTCTTGGAGTTGAGTTTCTAAAACATATAGAACGCACTCATACCTTGGTTCATATGCTTGATATTAGTCAATGAGAGGAAGCAGCTCTTGAAAATTACCACGCCATAAGAAAAGAATTGGAAGCATGGAGTGAAGAACTTGGTGCAAAAGATGAGATTATAATTCTCTCAAAAATAGATATCGTAGATATGGATATGCTCGATGAAATGAAAAAACATATTCAAAAAGCCCTTCCAAAAAAAACAATCTATGCTTTATCTGCTGGAGCCTTTATAGGAACTGATGCATTTAAGGATGTGTTACTTGAACTGATTCCAGAAAAACCAAAAATGGAAGTAGATGATGTTCCTACTGTTATCCCAGAAGTAGTAAAAACCTACGATCTTACAAGACAAAATGATCCAAAACGATGTACGATTACTCGAGTAGATAATACGCTCATTCGGGTAACCTGAGTTCGTATCGAAGAAATTGTTCGTATGACTGATATACGCTATATAGACGGAGTAAACCGTGTCTATGATGTCATGGAGAAGCTCTGAATCATTCGAAAAATTAAACTCATGGTAACAACCGACATGGAAATGGGAAGAAATAATTTCTTTGAAGGTACAGATGACATAGACCTTCCTGAAGTGGAAATTGCTTGAAAAAAATTCTCACTTGATAATATTCTCTTTATGAAAGAAGGAAGAACGGATCGATAGATATTTCCCTCTTTTTTCCCGTGACAAAATAATTCTTTTCTGTACAATTCAGAAAAGAATTATTTTTTTATCTCAAAGCACTATGAAATTATTTCGCACTATTGTGAGCATCCTCTTGTTCACTTCAACTTCTGCCATCTATGCAGATACAACTCCGATGATCACTACACAAATTACTTCACAATGAACAAATAGCTACTGTATGTCTTTTTCCATAAAGAATACAACAAATAGCACTCTCTCAAATTGGAAAATACGATTCAATCTCTTGGCAAGTTCTTTACGAGAAACTTGGAATGGAAATTTTAGTAGAATAAAAAATGGATATGAAATAACACCACTTCAAGGAATTTCACTTGGGATAAACGAGAATATAACCCTTGGTTTCTGTAGCAATCGAAACATAAAACCTACCAATATTACATTCTCAAATCCTTCCATGAGTTTTCCGGTGTATCTCCCCCAAAATGGGTTCGCCATAAAGAACAATCATAATGTAACGGTTGAAGTTACTACATCCGATGTATCTGGAGATCGATACTGTCGAAATATCCGAATTATCAATAAAGGTAAATGACTCATCGAATCTTGGAGACTATCCTTTGACCTCGGAAATAGTATAACTGGATGGAATGGGAGATGGACATATTCCAATGGAAGATATTCTATTACTCCTGAAAGTTGGAATCGAACATTACTTGCATGAGAGATTAAAACACTGGGATTTTGTACCACGGGAAGAAAGGATGGAAACTGGAAACTAGAAACCAGTCTGGATAATCGATATTACAATTCCTATGCTTCATCATTTGGGCAATCTACACAAACGACAACAAATGGAACTACCACAACGGTAGTGAATACCTCAAATGTATTATATGTATGAACCAATAGAACTTACCGAACCATAGCGTCAGCAGTCAATGTTTCATGAGAAGGAAATGTTATTTATGTTGATCCAGGAGTATATTATAATGAAGATATAACTATCAACCGAAGAGTTCATATTATAGGAAATGGCGGAACAGTACGAATTATTGGGAATTCAAATATTTCAAATGGAAAAGCTTTCATTGTTACCAATGCTGATACCATTCTCGAAAATATATCGTTTGAAAATGCAACCGTATCTGATAGAAATGGTGCAGGAGTACGATATCAGTCATGAAGTCTTCTCGTAAAAAATTGTTCGTTTATCTGAAACCAAGAAGGAATCTTATCAGCCAGTAACACGACTGGGAGAATCACTATAGAGAATTCACGTTTTGATAATAATGGATATGGTGATGGGTACACCCATGGTGTGTACGTTTGAGAAATTAGTAATCTCACCATTTCGAATTCAACTTTTACAAGTACAAAGGCAGGTCATCATATAAAAAGCCGAGCTGCAACAACCAGTATTCAAAATAATACATTTGATGATATAAATGCTGATACGAGCTATCATATCGATATTCCAAATGGAGGAATCGTCACAATCAATGGAAATACTTTCACAAAATGAATCAATGCACAAAATCAAACGTTTATAAGCTATGGTGCAGAAGGAATAAAATATAGTTCAAATATACTTGATATCACGAATAACACCTTTCGAAATTTCCGATCCAATGCAATATGAGTGATGAATTTTTGATGAAATACAGCTAATATTTCCAATAATACATTTATAAATGTTGGAACTCAAAACGTATGACCTGGAAACCTCGTCGGAAATACGATACGATAATAAAAAGACCTCTCACGAGGTCTTAAGAGATACAATTATAAACATCATTTTTGAACAGCTCATTCAAGAGAATACACACATTTTCCTGCATCTACAAAGGACTCTACATCTCAACGATTGCAAAGAAAAACATCTCGACCAAATCCATCACCATCACCTGGATATATTTCATCAAATTCGGTCACATCCATATCCAATCTCTTAACCATTTCATAGGTATTATTTTTTTTATCATGGACTGGATAAAATCCAGATTCTTCGGTTTCTTTCTGAAATACTCAATCATGATGAAAAACGGTACGAATTTTTTTTCATCATCATAGTTCCTGTACTGGAGCAAAATATAATGGAGCACCGATGATTCACTGTTTCCAATCCAGTGAATTTACTCCATTTTTTTTAATAAGTGAATTCAAATATTTATAACGTGCTATTTCAGCTAATTGTATTACTTTTGTTCTTGAGAGTACTTCATTATCAATGTCTGGAATTATCATATATATCTTTCCATCTTTTTTTCAAAAAAGTACAAGTTCTTCGATGATTTCTTCATAGACGGTTGCTCATGGGGTTTTGTCACACCGACCTGCTGGAAGGGTAAATTTCCCAGGGTCAGAGGGCGCATTTTCATCACGATGTATCAGGGGATATACTCGTTCTCAGGATTTTGTAAGTATAGACAGCATACCGACTCAAGAAAATAAAATTCCTGAGGTTTCTTTATTTCTTAACGCAGGGATTGTAGGGATTTCCGCAGGAATATTTTTATTAAGACGAACAAAACCGCCACCAAGAGAAGAGGTATTGATTTGAATTGTCCAATCTCCTTCGGTATTTTGTTCAATAGAATCAGCAATGAAAAAAATCGTATCATAGAAACTATTTAACTCTTGCAAAGGAGATTCTCGATTCTGCATCTGAGACATAAAATGAATATATGCTGCCACTTTTTCTCGAGATTCACTTTCAATTAACATATTTACTCGTGTTCAAAGTTCAGACATTACACCTAAAGTAAGAAGTCTTGCCATTCTCTCGTCACTGTTATTTTTTACATCCAAAGATGCTACATCTTGAGTCATTCTATTATAGATTACTGATAATATATGGATATAATATCAGGAGATGAAATATGTGTCAATATTTGATTATACTATCTATATTCATACACTTATAGAAATACTCATATCATCTTATGGCAACAAGTCCTGATACACTCACCTATTTTCTAGAATGTCTCGATGGAATTCCAGAGCTCCACGCAAAATCCATGTTTGGAGAATATGGTATATACTCATGAGAAAAGATGTTCGCACTTGCATGCGATAATATGCTATTTTTTAAAACACAACCAGAACTTCTTCATCTCTTTGAGGACACATCAACCAAAGCATATCCATGAAGTCGAAATACTGCAATTGTAAATCCTGAATGGCTAGAGAATACCGAAGAACTTATAAAAATTGCAAGGAAAGTTATCGAAATAACTCCAATATCAAAGAAGAAGAAATCCTCCAAGTGTTAACTGGAGGATTTTTATTACTAGTACATACTACAATTTTCGTCTCGTTTTAATTCATTTTTCCTCTATGATAACAGGAGGATTTCAGACTACCGTAATATCACTTGGTACATTTTTTCCAGAAATAAGGGTCATGGCTCAAATATTCACATTATTTCCAACAGAGATAGAACCGAGGATTGTAGCATTTGCCCCAATAGTTACATTATCTCAGACAGTTGGATGTCTTTTTCATTGTTCTTTTCCAGTACCACCGAGAGTGACCCCGTGAAAAATCGTCACATTATCTCCGATGATTGCTGTCTCTCCGATAACTACTCACATACCATGATCAATCATCATTCCCTCACCGATCTGAGCTCATGGATGAATCTCGATTCCTGTAATGCCTCGCATGATCTGAGAAACGAGTCGGGCAACGAATCGTATACGATGAATATAGAGAGGATGTGTGATATGTTTATGAACAATAAGAGCATGGAGTCCTGGCATCAAGAGTGCTTCAGCCTTTGTTGCAGCAGGATCGCGATCGAGGATGACTTTATATTCTGATATCATATAATAATAAATAATTAAAATAAAAAAACTCTCTATCAAAAAAGAATAGAGAGCAAGAGAGTTTGGTTTTAGTATTTATAGACAGCAACAACACCTCTCTTGCTCAAGAGGAGTACAAAAGAAAATAGATGTATAGAATTTTCGAAACATATTCTTTTATTTAAAAAAAATCCCCGAACTATTCAGGGATTTGTATTGTTTTATATTTCATTTATAAGATAGAATCTACACAAAGTATCCCTGAGAAATCAGAGATGAACAACAAATAATGTATTGGAGTGAGAGATTCATAGTGAAAGACATTATGTCTTAAGCTGAGGATATGAAAAACATGAAAAAAAGCAAAAAAACTATTAGTAAATAGAGATATTAGAATGAGGATGGATATCTTTCGGTAAATTTTCAGAGATCATTACTTAATTTATGAAAAATATTAATATCAGTTAATTTTAAATTTTCATATTTTAATTCTAGTGAAATTTGATAAATTAAAATTAATAAACTATTAATTCAATTTGAAACAAAGGCGAAAGAATGAGGAAAAGAAAATGGATGAACACCATCAATATATAAATCTTTTTTAAATTCAAAATTAAAACTCGTATCGCCAGATCAGATGGAGATATTATGCAAAGGATTAGCATGGGCTAATGTTCAATTGAGCTTATTTTTAACTTCTTTATGAAGTGTTAAAGTTTCTTGAATAGATTTATTTTGAGATTTACTTGTCCAATCAAGAATAATTCTTCTTATTCGACAAAGATCATTACCGTCTTTCACTAAATCTTCTCAGATAATCTTTAGGAAATTTTGTCCGTCAATTAAACAGGCACAAAGTAATTCTCAAGATTCTATCATTGTTCTCATTACTTGAATTCCAGCACTTTTTTGACCTGTTTGAAACAAAAATACAACTAATAAATAGCTTCTTCTAATTGATGAAAGTAATCTCAGTAGTATATCGTGCTGTATATCGTGATTTCATTTAGTTCAAAAAAGTAAAAAGAAAATTTCATCAATAGAATTATATATGCTAATAATTTCAGGATACTTACTTTTATTTTCTCTATATATTCAGTGAATATAATCTCAAAATTCCATAAAAAGTATAGTAAAAAACTCCGTAAATCATACGGAGTTTTTTAGAAAGTACAAACTAATTCTTATTACCCTCCCGCACCTTAATATGCAAC
>ERZ1034365.51-NODE-51-length-59169-cov-5.038009_pt1 | contig 59169 bp, 60 predicted proteins | sample MGYA00520615_ERZ1034365 | MGnify/ENA primary metagenome ERZ1034365 (study PRJEB33736, sample SAMEA104284505) | Azolla filiculoides | biome: Urban; feature: Water surface; material: Ditch water | place: Netherlands | collected 2015-10-28 | depth 0-0.1 m ...
TTGCCCATCATTCTGTACAACGTACCAGGCCGCTCCGTGGCCGACATGCAGCACGACACTGTGTTGCGTTTGGCCCAAGTGCCAGGCATCGTGGGCATCAAAGAAGCAACAGGTAACATCGAGCGGGCGCAGTGGCTTATTCGTGATCTGCCCAAAGAGTTTGCGGTTTATTCCGGAGACGATCCAACCGCTGTGGCACTGATGCTTTGCGGTGGCAAAGGCAACGTCAGTGTGACAGCCAACGTGGCGCCACGTTTGATGCATGAGCTATGTGTTGCAGCCATGTCTGGCAACATTCAAAAAGCCATGGACATTCAATTCAAGTTGATGCCTATGCACAAGAATTTATTTGTAGAAGCCAACCCCATTCCTGTCAAATGGGCCTTGGCCCGGATGGGCATGTGCGGTGGCACATTGCGCCTGCCCATGACAGAACTCTCTTCCTCGCAGCAACCCGCGGTAGAAGCCGCGATGCGCGCCAGCGGACTCATTTAAGGACAAACCGTGAATCGATTTGAATCTATGCCTCGCCGTTTGAATGTTTTGGCATGCGCAGCCGGCCTCACCTGCTTGCTGGCCGCTTGCTCTAGCTTGGAAGAAAGCAAAATCGATTACAAGAGTGCCAGCCAAGCGCCCACCCTTTCTGTCCCACCCGATCTGACACAACTGAAAAGAGATTCTCGGTATCAAGTTGCCGGCACGGGTCCCTCAAGTGCGTTGGCCAACAGCAACGCTGGTGCACCTCGTGCAATCAACGACGCCGGGACAGCCACCAATCAAGCTGGCAATGCCAAAATTGTTCGCACCGGAACTCAGCGTTATTTGGTGGTGCAGCGCACTGCCGATTCGGTTTGGGAACCCCTGCGTGAATTCTGGAAAGACAATGGCTTTGTGCTCAGCACGGACCAAGCCGAGTTGGGCATCATGGAAACAGAATGGGCTGAAAACCGCGCCAAGTTGCCCCAAGATTTCATTCGCAAAACTGTGGGCAAAATGTTCGATTCGCTCTACTCAACGGGTGAGCGAGATCGCTTTAGAACGCGTGTAGAACGCACGGCCAATGGTCTAGAAATTACCATCACACACCGCGGCATGGCTGAAATTTACACCAGCCCCCTCAAAGACCAAACGGTGTGGTCACCTCGACCTGCAGACACCGAATTGGAAATCGAGTTCCTGCGTCGTTTGATGTTGCGTTTGGGTGGTCAGGAGCAGACTGGCACGAACAACAATGTGGCTGCACTCGCCACCACCAGCATGCCCCAGTCCACAGGTCTGGCTGCCGATGTCAAATTGAGCAGAGTGAACCAACTGCCAGCCATTGAAATCAAAGACGGTTTTGACCGGGCTTGGCGTCGTGTGGGGGTGGCCATTGACCGAACCGGGTTTACAGTCGAAGACCGTGACCGCGCACAAGGTGTCTTTTTTGTACGGTATGCGCCACCAGGCTCACCAGACAAGGAACCCGGCTTCTTTGCCAAGCTTTTCTCCAGCGAAAAAGCAGCGCCTGCTTTGGCCAAGTACCGCATTGCCGTCACCAGCAAAGGTGATGTGTCTACAGTACAAGTTCAAGGCGCAGATGGGATTGCCGAAACTTCTGCCAACGCTGAAAAAATCATCAAACTCTTGGCCGATGAAATCAAGTAACGCTTGAAGCAACGCTTGAAATAAGGCTTGCACGTGCCCACACCCAAAGTCTGGGCAAGAAGTTAGTACAGCGACAGACGAAAAAAAACCCCGCAATGCGGGGTTTTTTTCATTCCAAGAATTACTTCTTAGGAGCTTCTGCAGGAGCAGCAGCAGGTGCGGCAGCAGCGTCAGCTGGCTTAGCGTCAGCAGCAGGCGCAGCAGGTGCGTCAGCAGCAGGTGCAGGTGCAGCAGCAGCAGGTGCGGGTGCAGGAGCAGCTTCTTCTTTTTTACCGCAGGCAGCCAAAGCAGCAGCAGCGATCACGGCGGCCAAAACGAGAGACTTGTTCATGATTATTTTCCTTAAAGTTAGTGAAAAAACAATTTCCGGGAAATTGTCATCAAGGCTGGTTAAAACCCTGTTGACAGAACAGCGAGCACTCGAGCTCCCGCTGTACAGCCGGGAATTATAGCCTGACTTACAGGGTAATTACTAGGGCCATAAAAGACCCCACGATGCTTAGTGCCACCAGCCCTCTTCCCACCATGCTTGCATCAATTCGGCAGCGTCATCACTCAACTGTTCTGCCAAATCTGCAGACAAGCATTTGTCATTTGCCAACTGTCGCAACAATTTGGCATCCCGCCCTGCTGCTCTAAAGCTTTCCCCGTTGATGAAGATGTGCTTGGGGTCGAATAACATTTTGGTTCGGCGGTCTAAGCGCACATCAGCTGGCCAGGCGAAGTTTGGCAAATCATCTTGGTCGGGGGTGTCAAACCAAACATTGGGCTTGGGCTCGGTCAAAGACTCACCCAGCAAACAATTTAACAATTGAGGATCTTTCAAGGCTTTGGCCACGGCGTCGGCCGCAAACTGCTGTAGCGCCTGCGGTATGGCGGCATCTCGGATGGCGGCATCTTGCCCAGGGTCTTGGTAAAGCGCATCTCTTGCGCTGCCACATTCTTCCGCAACTTCTTCCGACAAGCCCATCAACAATTCGCTGGCCAATTCGGCACTGCGAGGCACGCGAAAACCGACAGAGTAAGTCATGCACTCGCCAACAGCAATGCCATCGTGCGCGTAGCCCGGCGGCAAGTACAGCATGTCCCCAGGATTGAGAACGAACTCAGCTTCTGGCGTAAATTCTTTGAGAATTTTGAGCGGTACACCTTCTTGTAATTCAAATTTTTTCTGCCGGCCAATGCGCCACTTGCGCTGGCCATGGGCTTGCAGCAAAAACACGTCATAGCTGTCGAAATGCGGCCCCACGCCGCCGCCATCAGTGGCATAGCTGATCATCAAATCGTCTAATCGCGCATCGGGCACAAATCGAAACTGTTGAAGCAACGCGTGCACATCCTCGTTGTGTAAATCAACGCCCTGAATCAACACCGTCCAATCTGGGGTTTTAAAGGTCGGCAGGCTTTTACGGGCCATTGGGCCTTTTTTCAAAGTCCACTGACCACCTTGGCGAACAATGTGCCTAGACTCCACTTCTTCACTTTCCACCATCTCCAGCAGCGCTGTGCGTGCAATGAGGGGCTTCATCTGCGGTATGGCTTGGCGAATCAGCAAAGGCTTTTTCTGCCAGTGCCGTTTCATAAACTGTTCGGGCGTCAAACCACCCAACAAGGTTAAAGCTGTGTTTTTTTGCATAGGAACCTGATCCAAATCGATTTCAAAACTGCGACAATTCTGGGATGGATATTACTTCTCAATGTGTGGTCGAACTGACCTGGACGCTCAAAGATACTTTGGGCGAAGTTTTGGACCAGCTCGACGAGCCTGTGGCTTTCTATGTAGGCGGCCATGATTTGCTGCCCAAAATTGAAGAGGCTTTGCAAGGTCACAGCGTAGGTGCCAAGGTCGACTTGCACCTAGAACCCGAAGACGCCTTTGGCGACTTCGACGAAAATCTGCTTTTTTTAGAACCGCGCGCGCTGTTTCCCAAAGACATCGAAGAAGGCCTGACCATTGAGGGCTCCGCTTTGCCATCTGCATGCAACCCCGACGCACCGCGCAACGTGCTCTACACCATCACCGAAATTTACCCCGAGCATGTCGTGCTAGACGGCAACCACCCCTTGTCGGGCATTGCCCTTCGACTGAGTTTGCAAGTCACGGATGTGCGCTTGGCCACCGATCAGGAGCAAGAAGCCGGCACTTGTGGCACTGGTTTTTTCAAGATTGAAATTGGTGACACGCCAGCGTCGTCTGGTGGTGGCTTGCTTCACTGAGCCGTTCAACGCTTTCCAGTTGAGCCGTAGCCACCTTCTCCGCGCTCGCTGGGTGCATCAAACTCGGTCACCACATTGAAGCGTGCTTGCACCACGGGTACGATGACCATTTGTGCAATGCGCTCCATCGGCTGAATGGTGAATGCTTCCTGGCTGCGATTCCAGCAACTCACCATCAAAGGCCCTTGGTAATCACTGTCGATCAAGCCCACCAAGTTACCCAGCACGATGCCGTGCTTATGGCCCAAGCCTGAACGAGGCAACAACATGGCTGCAAAGCCTGCGTCTTTGAGGTAGACCGACAAGCCCGTTGGTATCAATTGCCAAGCATTCGGTTGCAGCGTGATGGGCGCATCCAAACAAGCCCGCAAATCGAGGCCAGCACTGCCAGGCGTGGCATAGGCAGGCAATTGATCCGCCATGCGCGGGTCTAAAATTTTGACATCAACATTCATCATATTTGGCAAGACTCAGTGTTTGCGAAGGCGCTTGGCGATGTCTTGAATCAAGTCATGTGCCAGCTTGGTTTTGGTATCTCGGGGGAATTCTTTCGCACCCTGCGCATCGACCAACAGCAAAGCGTTGTCATCTTGGCCAAAGGTGCTGGGGCCGATATTGCCCACCAACAAAGGCACTCCCTTGCGCGCGCGTTTGGCGGTGGCATGCGCCAGTAAGTCGTGGCTTTCAGCTGCGAAGCCAACGCAAAATAATTCACCACTTTGGCCACGGGGTGACTGTGCAATGCAGGCCAAAATATCGGGGTTCTCGATGAAGCGCAGCTCAGGCGTATCACCGGATCCATCTTTCTTGATTTTTTGATCCGCCGCCGAGGCAGGACGCCAATCGGCCACAGCCGCCGCCGCAATGAAAATAGAGGCATTGGGCGCTGCCTGCTGCACGGCCTCGTGCATTTGCACCGCAGAACGGACATTCACACGGCTCACGCCGCGCGGTGTTGTTTGGCTGACAGGGCCCGCCACCACGGTGACTTTCGCACCGGCGTGCTGCGCCGCTCGCGCAATGGCAAAACCCATTTTGCCGCTGGACAAATTGGTGATGCCGCGAACGGGGTCTATGGCTTCGTAAGTGGGGCCCGCTGTAATCAGTACATGCTGACCGGTCAGCACTTTGGGGGTCCAAAATGAGTGCAATTCTTCTACGATCTCGTGCGCCTCCAACATGCGACCGTCTCCAGTTTCACCGCAAGCTTGATCGCCTTGCCCCACGTCCAACACATGTGCACCGTCTGCTTTGAGCTGCGCCACATTGCGCTGTGTGGCTGGGTGGGCCCACATTTCACGGTTCATGGCGGGCGCCAAAATGAGAGGTACTTTTTGAAGGGGCCTGGCCAAGCACATCAGGCTGAGCAATTCATCGGCTTTGCCGTGAATCAGTTTGGCCATAAAGTCGGCACTGGCGGGGGCTATCAAAATGGCGTCCGCATCACGGCTCAAATTGATGTGGGCCATGTTGTTGCCTTCGCGTGAATCCCACTGCGAGGTGTAAACAGGCTGCCCCGAGAGGGCTTGCATGGTGACTGGGGTGATAAATTGAGCTGCAGCGTCGGTCATCACCACTTGCACTTGGGCGCCGGCTTTGACAAGCGAACGACACAGTTCGGCTGCCTTAAAGCAGGCAATGCCACCTGTGAGTCCTAAAACAATGCGTTTTCCTAGCAAATCGTTCATGTTGGGCAATGTAGCAGATCAGGAGACCTTTATAATCTCGTTTTCCATCTCCCGGGTGCTATGCACCTCGTCCTGGACATGACCAAATTCGTCTTCGTCACCGGTGGTGTGGTGTCTTCCCTGGGTAAGGGAATCGCCTCCGCCTCTCTCGCCGCGATCCTAGAATCGCGCGGCCTCTCAGTCACCCTCATTAAGCTGGACCCGTACATCAACGTCGACCCTGGCACCATGTCGCCGTTTCAGCACGGCGAAGTGTTTGTCACCGACGATGGCGCCGAGACCGACCTTGACTTGGGCCACTACGAGCGTTTCATCAACACTCGCATGAAGAAGGCCAACAACTTCACCACGGGTCAAATCTACAAAAGCGTGCTTGAAAAAGAGCGCCGCGGCGATTACTTGGGCAAAACCGTTCAGGTCATCCCTCACATCACCAACGAAATTCAAGACTACATCAAGCGCGGTGCAGGTTTTGGCACCCCTGAAGCGGTCGATGTGGCCATTGTTGAAATTGGCGGCACCGTGGGGGATATCGAGTCCCTGCCCTTTTTGGAAGCTGTGCGTCAACTGAGCTTGCGACTTGGCCCCAACAATGCAGCCTTCGTCCACCTGACGTATGTGCCCTGGATTGCCGCCGCAGGCGAGCTGAAAACCAAGCCCACTCAGCACACAGTGCAGAAACTGCGTGAAATTGGCATCCAACCCGACGCGCTGTTGTGCCGTGCAGACCGCATGATTCCAGAAGACGAGAAAGAAAAAATTTCTCTCTTTACCAACGTGCAAAGCTGGGGCGTGATCTCCATGCCCGACGTCGACACCATTTACAAAGTGCCGCGTGTCTTGCACGAACAAGGTTTAGACGGTTTGATCTGCGACCGTTTGCACATCAACACCCCGCCCGCCAACCTCAAGCGTTGGGACGATTTGGTTTACGAAACCGAACACCCCCAAGGTGAAGTCACCATTGCCATGGTCGGCAAGTACGTCGAGTTGTCCGACAGCTACAAATCTGTCAATGAGGCTCTGCGTCATGCCGGCATGCGCAACCATGTGCGCGTCAAAATTGAGCACATCGATTCCGAAACCATCACCCCCGAAACCGTGGCTCAGTTGGCCAAGTTCGATGGCGTCTTGGTGCCTGGCGGTTTTGGCAAACGCGGCGTTGAAGGCAAAATCCAAACCGCTCGTTTTGCGCGTGAAGGCAAAGTACCTTACTTGGGCATTTGCCTGGGCATGCAAGTGGCCACCATTGAATATGCACGCCATGTGGCGGGCATGGCCAACGCCAACAGCACCGAGTTTGAACCCGACACCCCCTTCCCCGTCATCGCCCTCATCAACGAATGGAAAGATGCCGACGGCACCATCCAAGTTCGCGATGCCCAATCAGATTTGGGTGGCACCATGCGTTTGGGCGCACAAAGCTCAGACGTGGCATCGGGCACCCTTGCGCATGGCATCTACGGTCCGGTGGTCACAGAGCGTCACCGCCATCGCTATGAAGCCAACGTGAACTATCTGGACACTTTGCGAAAAGCGGGCTTGGTTATTTCTGCGCTCACACAGCGCGAGCAGCTCACAGAAATTGTCGAGTTGCCAACATCGGTGCACCCTTGGTTTGTGGGTGTTCAATTCCATCCCGAATTCAAGTCCACCCCTTGGGATGGCCACCCCCTGTTCAACGCTTTCATCAAAGCGTCGATAGATCATCAAAAAGGTGCCAAGCACCTGAAAGCCGTCGCTTGATTTTCAAGCCACTAGACAAGGAACACCATGAAACTGTGCGGATTTAATGTTGGTTTAGACCAGCGCTTCTTTTTGATTGCTGGCCCTTGCGTCATTGAGTCCGAGCAATTGCAAATGGACACTGCAGGCACCTTGAAAGAGATCACGTCGGCATTGGGCATCCCTTTCATCTTCAAGAGCAGCTATGACAAAGCCAACCGATCTTCCGGCAGCACCTTCCGCGGCCCTGGCATGGAAAAAGGTTTGGAAATTTTGGCCAAGGTCAAGCGCGAGCTAAACGTGCCCATCCTCACTGATGTGCACACCGAAGCTGACATCCCCACAGTGGCCGCCATTGTGGACGTGTTGCAAACACCCGCATTTCTGTGTCGTCAGACCGACTTCATTCGCGCCGTGGCCCAATCGGGCAAACCGGTCAATATCAAGAAGGGTCAGTTCTTGGCCCCTCACGACATGAAGAATGTAATTGACAAAGCGCGCGCTGCCGCTCGCGATGCCGGCTTACCGGAAGACAACTTCATGGCCTGTGAACGGGGCGCCAGCTTTGGTTACAACAACCTGGTGTCCGACATGCGCAGCTTGGCCATCATGCGCGAAACAGGTGCGCCCGTGGTGTACGACGCCACCCACTCTGTTCAATTGCCAGGCGGTCAAGGCACCAGCTCTGGCGGCATGCGCGAGATGGTGCCCGTGTTGTCACGCGCCGCCGTGGCGGTGGGTGTGGCAGGATTGTTCATGGAAACACACCCCAACCCAGCACAAGCCATGTCTGACGGCCCCAATGCCGTGCCGCTGCAGCACATGAAGGCCCTGTTGGAGACTTTGTTGGAACTGGACGCCGTAACCAAAAAGAACCCGTTCCTTGAAAACAACTTCCAGTGATTGACGGCATGATCCGTTGTGGGTTGAAGGTTTTTTAATTTAGACAGAGAGAAGCAAAAATGAGTGCGATTGTTGACATTGTGGGCCGCGAAATCTTAGACAGCCGTGGCAACCCCACCGTTGAATGCGATGTATTGTTAGAGTCTGGCGTCATGGGCCGTGCCGCAGTGCCTTCTGGCGCCTCGACCGGCAGCCGCGAAGCCATTGAGCTGCGCGATGGCGACAAAAGCCGTTACTTGGGCAAGGGTGTCTTGAAGGCGGTTGAGCACATCAACACCGAAATCTCCGAAGCGGTCCTAGGCCTCGACGCGTCTGAGCAAGCCTTCCTCGACAAAACCATGATCGACTTGGACGGCACCGAAAACAAGAGCCGCTTAGGCGCCAACGCCATGTTGGCAGTGTCCATGGCGGTGGCCCGCGCTGCGGCTGAAGAGTCTGGCTTGCCTTTGTACCGCTACTTCGGCGGCATGAACGGTTGCCAATTGCCAGTGCCCATGATGAACGTCATCAATGGCGGCGCCCACGCCAACAACAACCTCGACTTGCAAGAGTTGATGATCATCCCCGTGGGTGCCCCTAGCTTCCGCGAAGCCGTTCGTTACGGCGCTGAAGTATTTCACGCATTGAAGAAAATCATTCACGACAAAGGCATGAGCATTGCCGTGGGCGACGAAGGTGGTTTTGCGCCTAACGTCCCCAATCACGAAGCCGCCATTCAAATGATTTTGGACGCCATCAGCGCTGCGGGTTACACCGCTGGCGAGCAAATTGCCATTGGCCTCGACTGCGCTGCCAGTGAGTTTTACAAAGATGGCAAATACGAACTTGAAGGCGAAGGCTTGTCATTGACTGGCGAGCAGTGGATTGACATGATGGCCACGTGGGTCGACAAGTACCCCATCATCAGCATCGAAGACGGCATGGCCGAAGGCGACTGGGACGGCTGGAAGTTGCTCACCGAGCGTTTGGGCCAAAAAGTTCAAATCGTGGGCGATGACTTGTTCGTCACCAACACCAAGATTTTGAAAGAAGGCATCGACAAAGGCATTGCCAATTCGATCCTGATCAAGATCAACCAAATTGGCACCTTGACCGAAACCTTTGCCGCCATCGAAATGGCCAAGCGCGCAGGTTACACAGCCGTCATCAGCCACCGCTCTGGTGAAACAGAAGACTCCACCATTGCCGACATTGCGGTGGGGTTGAACGCTGGTCAAATCAAAACTGGTTCCATGAGCCGCAGCGATCGCATGGCCAAGTACAACCAATTGCTGCGCATTGAGGAAGACTTGGGCGATGTGGCCGAATATCCTGGTCGTTCAGCGTTTTACAATCTGCGTTAACTGACACGCATCGACTCTTTCAATGCTCATGGGAACCCGTTTTTTACCTGCCATTCTGGTCGCTTTGCTGCTGATACTGCAAGGACAAATTTGGCTGGGCAAAGGCGGCGTGCCCACCGTTCTTGAACTCGAAAAAAAAATCAAGGCGCAAAATGAGTTGAATGCCAAGGGCAAGCGCATCAATGGCCAACTCAGCTCTGAGGTGAACGACCTCAAAGAAGGTTTGAACACCGTTGAAGAACGTGCCCGCCACGAACTGGGCATGGTCAAAGCCAACGAAATATTTGTGCAGATCGACAAATGATGGACTCGGTCGAGTTGGCCGGATTCGTTTTGTCATTGGCCATGGTGTATTGCAACATCAAGGAAATACATTGGGGCTGGCCCTTGGCCATCCTCAGCTCTGCGCTGTATGGCATGGTGTTTTGGAACAGCCAACTCTACGGAGAAGCGTCTCTGCAGGTCATGTTCATTTTGACTTCCATCTGGGGCTGGCGACAATGGCGTCTGGTTTCCCGGCCAGAAGCCCCGAACACCACGCCATTTCGTTTGTCTATCAAGACGCTCACACCCGCAGAACGGCAAAAGGCCATCTTGGCCACGCTATTGGTTTGGCCTGCCCTCTCTTTTTTCTTGCAACGATTCACAGACAGTGATGTGGCAGTTTGGGACGGCCTGGTCACTGCCTTGAGTTTGCTGGCTCAATATTTATTGGCCAAAAAGAAATTGGAAAACTGGTGGGTTTGGCTTGCCGTCAATCTCATCACCGTGGGCTTGATGCTGGCCAAATCTCTTTGGCTCACATCCCTGTTGTACCTGATCTTTGCAATTCTCAGCTATGTGGGCCTCAAGGCCTGGCACAAACAATATGCGAACTGATGTGATTCGCATTGCCGTGTTGGGCGCCGAAAGTACAGGTAAAACCAGCCTGAGTTTTGGTATTGCACAGGCTCTTCAATCGATGGGATTGACTGCCACTGCTGTGCCCGAGGTCCTGCGTGAATGGTGCGATGCGCAGGGTCGAACACCTCTGGCGCATGAACAAGCATTGATTGCACAGCAACAAGCCGAACGAATTTTTTCCATTGCCAAAGGCTGGGTGATTGCCGACACCAGCCCTGTGATGACAGCTGTTTACAGCGACTATATTTTTCAAGACCAAAGCCTTTACACAAATGCATTAACGCATCAAACCCAGTTTGATTTAACGCTGGTGATGGGCCTGGACATTGCATGGAAAGCGGATGGCTTGCAACGTGACGGTGCCCATGTGCGTGAGCCAGTCGACACATTGTTGCGACAAGCCTTGCAAAGCGCCAACATCCCTTTTAAAGTGATTTACGGCCAGTCGGAAGCGCGTTTGAATGCGGCACTCTTGGCCATTCAAGAAGGTGTGACGCACATCAATTCAGAACTGTTGCCGCACCTGCGTTCGTTCAAGTCAGCTCAGACGCAGCGTGAAGTTTCTCAATATGGTTTAAACCAAGGCAAGACAGCCTGGCGCTGCGATTTGTGCAGCGACGCAGACTGTGAACACAAATTGTTCAGCGACTTACTGAAGACGAATGGCGCATGGAAATGAGGATGCCGTCACTGATCACTCAGTGAACAGAGGGTCCTGTGGGCGGCGTTGCTTCTGGCTGTGTGAACAAACTGGCCGCATCGACAGGGTCAAAGTGGTATTGCTTGCCACAGAACTCGCAGCCCACTTCAATGTTCTCACGCTCCGACAAAATACTCTCCACCTCTTGCACGCCCAAGCCTTTGATCATTCGGCCCACGCGTTCGCGGCTGCAACTGCAGCGGAACTTCGGACCCGTGTCACCCACCAGCGGTTCAAAGCGCAGCAAAGGCTCTTCCCAGAACAAGCGGTGCAAAACCGTTTCAATGTCCAGGCCCAGCAGTTCTTCAGCTTTCAAACTTTTGGCCAAAATAGAAATGCGGTTGTAGTCTTCGCTTTGGCCCAAAGCGGCTTCGCGCTCCACAGCGTCGTACTTGCCCGCCAAGTTGCCAGAGCCTTCCAATGGCAAGCGCTGAATCAAGATGCCTGCGGCCACATCCATGTTGGCCGCCAGCACCAGCGTCGTGTCGAGTTGCTCTGACTGCAGCATGTAGTGCTCGAGCACTTCACTCAACTTCTCAAGCTTCTCCTTGTGATCGCCAAACAAAGGCACCACCCCCTGGTAGGGTTGCTGCCCGGGCAAACGGTCGAGGGGGTCTAATGTGATGGCACAGCGGCCTTCGTTGTTTTGGTTCACCATTTGACTGAGGCTGGCCTGTGTAGCAACTTCGCCTTGCAGGGTGGCGGTTGCACGCACCCCAAAGTCGGGTTGGACTTCTACCACCGCCAGCTTCACGGGACCATCGCCAAAGACCTGCAAAACCAACGCGCCATTGAATTTGATGTTGGCTTGCATCAACACAGCAGCCGCCGACATCTCACCCAAAAGCTCGGTCACAGGCGCTGGGTAGGCACCGGTTTCGTTGTTGGCGGCACGGCGTTTGAGAATCTCTTGCCAAGCGTCGGTTAATCGAACGATGGCGCCGCGAACGGGCAAACCCTCAAATAAAAATTTATGAAGTTCAGACAATTTTTTTCAAACCTGATTGAAAGCGGTGTGCGTTCTCGATGTAATGCTTTGCGGACATGCGCAAACCTTGAATTTGTTCTGGCGACAACTCACGAACTACTTTGGCTGGCGAGCCCATGATCATGGAACCATCGGGAAATTCTTTGCCCTCTGTCACCAATGAACCTGCACCCACCAAGCAGTTTTTCCCAATCTTGGCGCCATTCAACACCACAGCGCCAATGCCGATCAGCGACTCATCGCCAATGGTGCAGCCGTGCAGCATCACTTGGTGGCCAACCGTGACGTTATTGCCCACAGTGAGTGGCTTGCCCACATCGGCGTGCAAGACGCTGCAGTCTTGGATATTGGTGCCCTCGCCGATGCGAATGGTTTCAGTATCACCACGAATAACTGTGCCAAACCATACGCTGGCATTCGCCCCTAATTCCACAGCGCCAATGACTTGTGCGCTATCGGCCACCCAAGCACCTTCGGCTACCACAGGGTGCTTTTCATCCAACGAATAAATAGCCATTTCAGCCCTCTTTAACTTAGACTCAAAAGCTCCATTGTAGGCAACCCTAAAATAAGGCATGTCTCGCACTGAAATGCCCCAACTTGAGCCCGAACTCCGACGAGCCGTGCTTGCCCCCCTGCTTGAAAAACATGCCGTACGCAAGGCCGAGCTCACCCTGGCTTTGCCTGCAGATTTGCGTGTGGATGGCCAGGCTCTCATTGCCGATCCCGGCTGTATTCCAGGCCGCCCCGACCAGCCCGTCTTGGTGTCGCACACCAGCCTCAAAGCCAAACCACTGAACACCCCCGAGGGCCGTGCGCTTTTACTGCATGCGATCGCGCACATTGAACTGAACGCCATTGATTTGGCGCTGGATGTGGTGTGGCGTTACAACGCCATGCCCGACACTTTTTACCAAGACTGGGTGCGCATTGCCAAAGAAGAAGCCAAACACTTCCTGCTGATCCAAATGCATTTGGTGGGCATGGGTTTTGACTATGGGCAGTTTCCTGCGCACAACTCACTGTGGGAGATGGCCGAGCGCACCAAGGGTGACATCTTGGCCCGCATCGGGCTGGTGCCCAGAACCATGGAGGCGCGCGGCTTGGATGCCTCGCCTGGCGTCAAGAACAAACTGATCAGCGCAGGCGACTTAGCGGCTGGCCGCATTTTGGACATCATTCTGGAAGATGAAATTGGCCATGTGGCTGCGGGCAATCGCTGGTACCGACATGTCTGCCAAGAGCGCGGTCTCGATCCCATTGCCACCTACCGCGACTTGATCGTGCAATACGACGCGCCCAAACTCAAATCGCCCTACAACCTCGAAGCGCGGCGCTTGGCCGGCTTCGACGATGAAGAACTGAATTACTTGGCGGCCAACGGCTTGTAAATGATCACATGACATACATCGATGCCACTTTCAAAGGTTTTCCGGGCCACCTCACGCCCGTTGAATTGTCTCAAGTAGGGGTGCAAGGCTGGTCTCTGCTGAAAGGCCATTTGTCCTTTCCTTTGGCTGTTCTCAAGCAATCAGCATTGACGCACAACTTGGCTTGGATGCAAGATTTTTGCAATGACCGAAACTTGGACATTGCACCGCATGGAAAAACCACCATGTCACCAGCGCTTTACAACAAACAGTTGCAAGCAGGGGCATGGGGCATCAGCTTTGCAACAGTCTTTCAAGCAGGACTTGGTATTCGCAATGGCGTTGAACGCATCATCATTGCCAATCAGGTTTTTCAAGAACCCGATCTCGACACATTGTCAGGCCTCTTAACCCAGCACCCCAAGGTACGCGTTTATTTCTTGGTGGACTCACTGGCGCAGATTGATGCGATTGAGGCGTGGCGGGTGTCCCGCGCCTCCTCCACCATCTTCACAGTTCTCATTGAATTGGGCATCGAGGGCAAACGAACGGGCTGCCGCGATCATACGCAAGCCATGGCCTTGGCCAGAAGGGTCAAAGCAAGTGCCGGACTGCAATTGAGTGGCGTCGAATGTTACGAAGGCGCCTTGGCCACATGCAACCATGTTCATGACCAGGCCACTGTTGCCGCACTCATGTCGCGCGTTCAATGGCTTGCCAACGAATGTGAAGCAGAAAATTTATTTGAATGCGATGAGGTTTTGCTCACAGCGGGTGGCTCTGCGATCTTTGACTTGGTGGCTGAACATCTCACGCCCCTGCTCTCGCGCCCAGCACGCGGCGTTTTGCGATCTGGCTGCTACCTCACACATGACCATGTGCAGTACCGAAAAATGCTGAAATGTGTGGGTGAGCGTTTGCAACTCACCGAGACCCTCAAGCCAGCATTGGAGGTGATCAGCTGCGTTCAGTCATGCCCTGAACCGGGCTTGGCATTTCTTTCCATGGGAAAACGCGATGTGTCGTTTGACATGGACTTACCGGTGCCTGTTTGGCGTGCCCAGTTCAACGACTTGAACACGCGTGGTGTGCCTGCACACTGGGAAATTACGGCGCTGAACGACCAACATGCATACTTGCGCTTTGACCCCAATTCACGTGAAGAAGAACACCCTTTTGTGGGCATGTTGGTGGGCAGCGGCATTTCACATCCTTGCACCACTTTTGACAAATGGCGATGGATGCCTGTAGTCAATGACGATTACGAAGTGATTGACGCCATCACCATTCACTTTTGAGCCAGTGTCACCCTCTGGGATGATGCTGCGCATGCAAATTCTTCAGGCGCTCTCGCGCCACATGCGTGTAGATGGTGGTGGTTGAAATGTCGGCATGTCCCAGCAACACCTGCACAGACCTTAGGTCGGCGCCGTGATTGAGCAAATGCGTGGCAAACGCATGGCGCAAGGTGTGGGGCGACAAAGGTGCCGTAATGCCCGCGATCACCGCATATTTTTTGATCAAGCTCCAAAACATGATGCGTGACATGGCGGTGCCCGCTTTGGGGCCACTGGCCGTGACGAACAAATCATCGGTTTGCTTGGCGCCTAGCAAAGCACCACGTGCGTTTTGCATGTAGTTGACCAAACTGTCGCGGGCCATGTCGCCAAAAGGCACCAGACGCTCTTTGCTGCCCTTGCCCATGATGCGCAAGATACCTTCATTCAAAGAGACATGCAAAGTTTTGAGTTTGACCAGCTCTGATACGCGCAGGCCGCTGGCATACAACAACTCCAACATGGCTTTGTCGCGCAGACCCAATGCCGTGTTGGCATCGGGCGCAGACAAGAGTGCATCCACTTGATCTTCCGACAATGTTTTGGGCACCCGCAAGGCTTGTTTGGCCGCCAACAAGCGAAGCGTCGGATCCACCAGAACGATGCGCTCGCGCAAAGCCCAACGGTAATAGCGTTTGAACACCGTTAAACGGCGATTGGCGGAGGTGGCTTTGGAAAGGCTGTGACGGGCTGCAAAGTAGGCCTGCAAATGAGACTCTTGCACAGCATCCAGAGGCATCAGTGAGGTTTGATGGAGCCAGTCTGCCAGAGCAGACAAATCTCGACGGTAGGCGGCCAAAGTATTGGCAGACAAACCATCTTCAAGCCAAACCGCATCGACAAAGCGATCGATGGCGGCTTGGCTGTCGGGTGTCATCAATCCAATTTGAGGTTTTGCGCGTCTACAACTTTCTTGTAGATCTCAAATTCAGCCTTGATTTGGGCCGCGAACTGCTCAGGCGTATTGGCCACCACCAAAGATCCGGTGTCTTCGATGCGCTTGCGAACAGCTGGATCTTCCAAGGCCTTCTTCACACCGTTGCTGATTTTGTCGACCACCTCTTTGGGTAGATTCTTGGGACCCAAAATGCCGTAATAGGCCATGCGATTGACAGGCTCCAAACCCACTTCCTTGAAGGTGGGCACATTGGGCAACTGTGACAAACGCTGGGGCGCGGCCACCACAATGGGAATCAGTTTGCCGGTTTGGATGAACGGCAAGGCAGAAGGCATGTTGTCAAAAATAATGGGCACTTGACCGGCCACAGTGTCATTCAAAGCGGGGCCAGCGCCGCGATAAGGAATGTGCGTGATGAAAACGCCTGCCAAACTTTTCCAAAGTTCAGTTTGCAAGTGGCCAATGCCACCTGTACCGGACGATGCATATGAATATTTGCCTGGGTTTTTCTTCAGCTCAGCCACAAAGTCTTTGTAGTTGCGCGCTGGAAAACTGGGATGGACTGCAATCACATTGGGGGTGGCCGCAATGTTGATGACAGGGGTGAAATCAGTGACAGGGTTGTACGGATTTTTGGGATTGATAGCAGGGTTGGCTGCCGTTGTCGACACAGTGGCCATGCCCAGAGAATAACCATCAGGTACGGCGCGTACTGTTTCAGTGGCACCCACCACACCGCCGCCGCCTGCTTTGTTTTCCACAATGACAGACTGACCCAAGGCTTTGCCCAACGGCTCAGAGATGACACGCGCCACGATGTCGGTGGTGCCGCCGGGTGCAAAAGGCACCTGCAAGCGAATCACTTTATTGGGATAGGCTTGCGCCATGGCAGTGCCGCTAGCGCTCAATGCCAACAAGGCGGCAACTGCCACCCAGCTTGTACGACGGTTCATGTCAACTCCTCAAGATAATGTCCCAACATCATAAGCAATAACTGGGCAACTTAGAAGCCAAAACAGCAAAGACTGCCGTTATGCTTGGGGGGTGAATTTTGCCCAACTTTTATTTCCCGATTTCTCCCTTATTTTGTGCGGTTACTTTTTGTGCCGCTACACAGGTTTGAACCGTCCCGTTTGGCAGCAGGCCGAGTCCTTGGTCTACTACTTTTTATTTCCAGTGCTGCTGTTTCACTCCATTGTGAAAAGCCCGCTAGACATCCAGGCCACCTCCAATTTTTTGCTAGCAGGCATCAGCATGGGCTTGATGGCCATCGCACTGTCCTACAGCCTGCCCTATTGGCCTGGGCTGGGACGGCTCATTGACAAACGCGATCACGCCGCTAGCGCGCAAGCAGGCTTTCGTTTCAACTCTTTCATTGCATTGGCTTTGGTGGAACGACTCACAGGCCCAGAAGGGCTGCTGCTGATTTCAGTCTTGATTGGATTTTGTGTTCCCATGTTCAATGTGGGGGCGGTTTGGCCCATGGCGCGTCACGGCGAGAGTGGATTTTTGCGAGAGCTTATTCGCAACCCCCTCATTTTGGCCACCACCGGTGGCTTGGCTTTCAATCTGTTGGGTTTGCGTATTCCAGCCTTCATGGACCCGACCTTGTCACGCATTGGCGCGGCCTCTTTGGCCTTGGGACTGATGTCCGCTGGGGCCGGTATGGAACTCAAAGCACTCAAGCAAGGCAAATTGCTGGGCACTTTGGTCTTGACACTGAAGCACTTGGTTTTGCCCTGCTTGGCGTGGGGCTTGGCGCAATACTTCCAACTGAACCCTTTGCAAACCACCGTGCTGCTGATTTTCTCGGCGCTGCCAACCGCCTCGACTTGCTACGTGTTGGCTTCTCGCATGGGTTACAACGGCCCTTATGTTGCGGGTTTGGTCACGCTGTCCACCCTGCTGGGCATGGTCAGCCTGCCCTTCGCCTTGGGCGTGCTGCGCGGCCTGCGCATTTAAGCGCCTTGCTGCAAGGACCAAGACACCTGCTCTTGCACCACTGGGTCTGGATGTGTTTGCCAGCGTTCAAGCGCATGGGTCAGCGCTGTTCGTGCGTCAGCAGAAAGGTCAGAAGGCTTGCCCAAGGCATTGCCAGCAGCCAAAGCCACATTTCGCAACCACCTGGCATGGCCAATTCTGCGAATGGCACTGCCCTCGGTGAACCGCAAGAAGGCAGGCTCGTCCCAAGTCAACAAGTCGACCAAGGCAGGTTCATTCAAAGCCTGACGCGCTTGAAAGTCTGGCAAGGGACTGCGCTTGGCGAACTTGTTCCAAGGACAGGCCCATTGGCAGTCGTCACAACCATAAATGCGATTGCCAATGGCCGCCCTGAATTCAACAGGAATCGGCCCATCGTGTTCGATGGTGAGGTAAGAAATGCAGCGTCTGGCATCTAACTGATAAGGCGCCACGATGGCTTGTGTGGGGCACACATCCATGCACGCTGCGCACGAACCGCAGTGGTCAGAAACAGGCGTTGTCAATGGCAGGGCCAAATCAACAAACAGCTCGCCTAAAAAGAAAAAAGAACCAGCATCTCTTTGCAAGACCAAGGTATTTTTGCCGCGCCATCCGTGACCGCTGCGCACCGCCAATTCGGCCTCCATGACAGGCGCTGAATCTGTAAACACCCGGTGACCAAACGGCCCCAACAAGACAGCCATGCGCTGTTGCAATTTTTGCAATCGGCTGCGCAACACCTTGTGATAGTCGCGCCCCCGGGCGTACACAGACACCACCCCCTGTTGTGCTTGCCGCAGACTGTGCCATGCTGCATCGGCTGACAAATTTTCCACATTACCGGGCAAGTAGTCCATGCGCACCGTGATCACACTGACTGTGCCCGGCACCAATTCTGCAGGGCGGGCACGTTTGAGGCCATGGCTTGCCATATAGTTCATGCTGCCGTGAAAGCCAGCCGCCAGCCAAGCCTCTAATCCTGGCTCGGCAGCGGACAAATTCACACCTGTCACGCCAATTTGAGAAAATCCCAGTTCCCGAGCGGCAATTTGCAGCTCCGACCACACTGCCGCGGTGTCCACAGGACCCCCTGGCGGTGCATTAGAAAGAGATTGATGAGCGGTGTTCACCCTGCGATTGTAGGAACTCCCGAGCCTCTTGGCACGGCTCGGTGGCTGTGGCCGGATGAAACGGCTACGCGTGCGTTTGCACAAAACTTGGCGCAACAAGTCGATTTGCAAAATGCCTTCATCGAGCTGGTAGGTGATTTGGGCGCAGGCAAGACCACCCTGGTGCGGCATTTGCTGCAAGCCTTGGGTGTGCAAGGCCGCATCAAAAGTCCCACATATGCGGTGGTCGAACCTCACGAAGGACAGCACCCCATCAGCCGACACGCACTGTCCATCTGGCATTTCGACTTTTACCGGTTCAACGATCCGCAAGAATTTGAAGAGGCTGGTTTTCGCGATTTATTTGCCAGCACCGGTTTGAAAATTGCCGAATGGCCCAACCAAGCGCAGGGGATGTTACCCACCGCTGATCTTCAATTGACACTGACGGTGGACGAACACGAGACGCGTCATGTTCTGGTCAAGGCGTCCACCTCGCAGGGCCAAAACATACTTCAAGGCCTTCTCAAGGCATTGCCACCTGCACCGTTTGATCATGCACATTCAACGACGTGATTGGCTCAAAGCGTCCAGCCTGGCTTTGTTGCTGGGCTGGGCCGACATTAGCAAAGGCGCCAGCCTGATGGCAGTGCGCGTGTGGCCGGCCAGAGATTACACCCGTGTCACATTGGAATCTGATGTTGCACTCAAAACCAAATACACCTTTGTGCCCTCGCCGCCTCGCTTGGCCATTGACATTGAGGGTTTAGAGCTCAACCCGTCCATCAAAGAATGGGTAGGCAAGATCAAGCCCGACGACCCCAACATCACGGGGGTGCGTGTGGCGCAAAACAGCCCGGGTGTGGTGCGCATGGTGTTTGACCTCAAACAAGCAGTTCAACCCCAAGTCTTTGCCCTTGCACCTGTGGGCGACTACAAGCACCGTTTGGTATTGGATTTGTATCCGACCGCGCCCATGGATCCGCTCGAGAGTTGGATTGCCGAGCGTACGCAAAGCAACGACGCATTGGGCGATTTTCTCAACAAACAAGCCAGTTCGAGTGCTGCGCCAGCACCCAGTTCGCAACGGCCTGATGTGACACCAAGCGCCCCTGCAGGCAACGCCCCTGCCAGCACAGGCATTACCGACAGACTGATTGTGGTGGCCATTGATGCGGGCCACGGTGGGGAAGATCCAGGTGCCATTGGCCCCAACGGCACCAAAGAAAAAGATGTGGTGCTACAAATAGCCTTGAAATTGCGGGATCGCATCAACGCCACCTCCGTCAAGGGCAGTCCCATGCGGGCATACCTCACGCGCGACGCAGACTACTTTGTGCCGCTGCATGTGCGTGTTCAAAAGGCTCGCAAGGTACAAGCTGATTTGTTTGTGAGCGTGCATGCTGATGCGTTCTTCACACCCAATGCGCAAGGTGCCAGTGTCTTTGCGCTCAGCCATGGTGCAGCGTCTAGCAGTGCCGCAAGGTGGATGGCACAACAAGAAAACAAAGCTGACTTGATCGGTGGTATGAACTTGGGTGTGAAAGACACACAAGTCCAACAAGCTTTGCTAGACATGAGCACCTCTGCCCAAATCAAGGACAGCTTGAGTTTGGGAAGCGCCATCCTTCGAGAGATTGGCGGCCTGGGAAGGCTGCACAAACCCAAAGTGGAGCAAGCCGGCTTTGCCGTTTTAAAAGCGCCCGACATTCCCAGTGTGCTGGTTGAAACAGCTTTCATCAGCAACCCCGATGAAGAAGCTAAATTATCGGACGCTCAATACCAAAACAGCATGGCCGACGCTTTGGTGAAGGGCTTACAGAAATACTTTGAACGCAATCCGCCCCTGGCGCGAAAACGTTCTACCTGATCAGACCGCAGGAAAAGCTTGCAATCTGGCGCGCACCTCGTCCCAATGGGCTGGATCGCAACCCCTTCGCATCACGACCAATGTGGCACTGGCCAAGGCGTGAGTCAAAACATCTTGCAAACAACTGTCACTGGCTTGGACGGCCCAAGATTTCACATTGGCGGAATTGGCTTGTGCTCCTGAATCCAAATCTGCATCGAAATGATGCAATGCGCACGCCAACAAACCAGCCAGAAAACTGTCGCCCGCACCAACCGTGTCCACCACCTTCACGGGTGCGGCTTCTCGGGCGCTGAACACTTTAATCGCTGGGCCTTGACGCGCCAACAGCCGGGCGCCTTCTGCCCCCAGTGTCAAAGCCATCCACTGGGCAGAACCCAGGTTCATCAAGTGCAAGGCTTGGTCTGTGGGCGTGCTGCCAGGCAATTGCAAATGCGCCAAATCTTCATCACTGGCTTTCAGCACATCGGCCAGTTTGGCCATTTCTAAAACATGGGCGCGATATGTCGCCAGGTCGGGCATGACGGAGGGGCGTAAGTTGACATCCACCACAATCCATTTGCCCGCTGCCTTTTGTGCACGCAACCAGGGCAAGTAATGCGAGGCATCAGCAGGGTCGAGGGCCAAACAACCCGTACACACAATTTCCAACTGAGGGTGTGCGTTGCAAACAGCATTGAGCGATGAAGCCGAAATTTGTCGATCGGCCACAGCTTCACGGTAAAAAGCGTAATCGGGGTGTCCCTGCGCATTCAATGCAACAACTGCCAAAGAGCTTGGGTGAGGCACCGGCTGCGAAACGGCCAATTGCACGCCATCGGCTTGCAGGGCCTGTGCCAATTGACGGCCAAACCTGTCGCTGGACAAAGGATTTTGATACAGCGTGGCTACATTTTGACGCGCCAATGCACGTGACAAGTTGAATACCGCGCCCCCTAAACAGGGCTGAAAGTTGCCATCCGCTTGGGCCAGCAAATCAATCAGCGCTTCGCCAGCAGTGACCACGCGAGGGGCCGGGAAATCGTTCGATGTTGAAGGGTTCAAAGACATGCGTAGATTCTAAGATTGGCGAGCACGCCATGCCCCCCAAAGTGCAAACAAACCGGGTACGAAAATCATGGCCCAAATGATTTGACTCAGGTGGGCTTTGACAAATGCGGTTTCACCAAACAGATAACCTGCCGTTGTGAGGCCACACACCCAAATCAGGCCCCCCATCACGTTGTAAGCCACAAAACGAGAAGGTGTCATGGCCGCCACACCCGCCACAAAGGGGACAAAGGTGCGAATGAAGGGCATGAAGCGGGCCAAAACAATGGTGATACCACCATAGGTTTCGTAAAAATGATGGGCCTTTTCAAAGGCTCTGCGATTGAAAAATCGTGTGTTTTCCCATTGAAAAACCTTGGGGCCAAAAAATCGACCCAAGCGGTAGTTGACCTGGTCTCCGAAAACCGCGGCCACCACCAACAAGCCCATGGCCAGTGGCAGACTGAGCAAACCAGTGCCACACAAAGTTCCCACCACAAACAGCAGGGAATCGCCCGGTAAGAAAGGCATGACCACCAAACCTGTTTCGACAAAAACGATCAAAAAAAGCAAGGCATACACCCACATGCCGTAATTTTCGACAAACGCTAGCAAATAGCGGTCGACATGCAGTACAAAGTCCAACAGTTGCAGCAAAGTGTCCATGGCGCAATTATCCCTGTCTTCTGGAACACCTACAATTTGAGGATGAGCCAGCCCCAACCCCGCCGAACCATCCGTGAACTTCCCGATGTGCTAATTAGCCAAATCGCTGCGGGTGAAGTGATCGAACGCCCCGCCTCCGTGGTGCGCGAATTGGTCGACAACGCCCTAGACGCCGGCGCGCGTCACATCACCTTGCGTTTGTTGGGGGGTGGAATTCGCCTCATTTCCGTAGAAGACGATGGCTGTGGCATTCCCGTCGAAGAATTGCCCGTGGCCTTGAAACGCCATGCCACCAGCAAAATTGTCAGCTTGGAGGATTTGGAATCGGTCGCCACCATGGGCTTCAGAGGTGAAGCCTTGGCCGCCGTCAATTCAGTCTCTGACATGAGCCTGCTGTCGCGCACAGAAGGTGCCGCCACGGCCTTTCTATTGGACGGCCAAACTGGTGAAGTGAGACCGGCTGCACGTGCCGTTGGCACGACCGTAGAAGTAAAAGAGTTGTTTTTCTCAACGCCTGCGCGCCGTCACTTTTTAAAGTCAGAGAACACCGAACTGGCGCATTGCATTGAAGCCGTGAGGCGTCATGCCTTGGTTCGCTCCGAGGTCAGTTTTGCCATTTGGCATGAAGGCAAAATTGTGGAGCAGTGGCGCAGCCACCCCGGTGAAGCGGGCTGGAACCAACGCTTGGCCGATGTCCTTGGCGAAGACTTTGTGACCTCTTCCGTTAACATTGATTTCAGGTCGGGACCCGTGCATGTGCGAGGCCGCGCAGGCACACCCGATGCGGCCCGCGCACGTGCAGACCAGCAATTTGCCTACGTCAATGGGCGTTTCGTGCGCGACAAAGTCATCACCCATGGTGCCCGCAGCGCCTATGAAGATGTCCTGCATGGCCAACGCCAACCCGTCTACGTGCTGTACTTGCAAATGGACCCCACGCGTGTGGACGTCAATGTCCACCCCACCAAAATTGAAGTGCGCTTCAGAGACAGCCGTGAAGTGCACCAGGCCATGCGCCATGCCATTGAGCGTGCGTTGGCGGTGCCACGTGCGCAGTTAATTTCTGGAAGCGACAACATTCGCCCCCAGAGTGCAACACCCGACATGTCATTTTTAAGCCCCACACCCAGTGCACCATCGACGCAAAGCACATGGTCACAGCGGGGCATGGCGTTTGGCACTGATCGCAGCGCAGAAGATCCGGCCAAAGCCATGGCCGATCTCAAAGCCCTGTGGGGCAACACTCAGCAAGTTGAAGAACGCGCACCCGGCTTTGCACAAGGCATCGCCGCTGGCGCCTCAAAGCAACTACCCCAGGCGCACACTGCACATGAATGGCCCTTGGGGCGCGCCATTGCCCAGCTGCAAGGCGTGTACATCTTGGCTGAAAACAGCCAAGGCCTGATCGTGGTTGACATGCATGCAGCGCACGAACGCATTGTCTATGAGCGGCTCAAACAACAACTCGGCACCACCCAAATCACCAGCCAACCACTCTTGATCCCTGCCTCGTTTGCGGCCACCCCACAAGAAATGACCACGGCAGAAAACTGCACCGCTGTCCTGCAGCAATTGGGGCTTGAAGTCTCAGCACTGTCTGCCAAAACTTTGGCGGTGCGAGCCGTGCCAACTTCTCTGGCACAAGGCGATGCGGTGGAGTTGGCCCGCAGCGTTCTGGCCGAGTTGGCACAGCACGATGCGGCCACTGTGGTGCAACGTGCACAAAATGAAATTTTGGCCACCATGGCCTGCCATGGCGCCGTACGCGCCAATCGCAAACTGACTTTGGATGAAATGAACGCATTGCTGCGACAAATGGAAGACACCGAGCGCTCCGATCAGTGCAACCATGGCCGCCCCACTTGGCGCCAAGTCAGCATGCGTGAATTGGATGCTTTGTTTTTGCGAGGCCGTTGATGAACAGCACCGTCCCATCCCGTTCACGCAGCCAAGCCATGATGGTTCTGTTGCTGGCGCTTTTGCTTGGCCTACAACCCGTCACCACCGACTTGTATTTGCCTGCCCTACCCGCTTTAACCCAAAGTTTTGGCGCCAGCATGGTGCAAGCGCAACTGACTCTCACCGCCTTGCTTTTGGCCTTTGGCACATCCCAATTGGTCTGGGGGCCGCTGTCAGACAAGTGGGGGCGCAGGCCCGTTTTATTGGGTGGCGTTGCGGTATACACCGCCTCGGCCATTGCCTGCGCCTTGGCACCTGACATTGAAACCTTGATCGCAGCACGTACGCTTCAGGGCGTGGCCATGGGTGCATGCGTGATGGCGGCACGTGCGGTCATTCGTGACTTGTACGAACCCGTGCAAGGCGCCAAGGTCATGTCGCAGGCGCTCTCTGGCTTAGGGGTGATTGCGTGCACCTGTGTGCCTGTAGGCGGCTTTTTAACAGACCTGCTGGGATGGCGTTGGGCGCTCAGTAGCCTGGTCTTGTTTGCGCTCTTGACGGGTGTGTTGATCTACGTCTATTTTGACGAAAGTTTGCAACAGCGCAACCCCGATGCGCTGCAAGCCAAGAGCCTGTGGACTGCAGTCAAACACATTTTTCGCAACCCCACCTTTCAAGCCTACAGCGCTTTGTCTACCGCATCATTTGCAGGGCTCTTTACATTTCTGGCCACCTCTTCCTTTGTGTTCACACAAAGCATGGGCTTGAGCAAAACAGTGTATGGCCTGTTGATGTTTTCCATGTCCTTGTCCTACATCATTGGCACCTTTATTTGCCGTTGGCTGCTGCTTCGCATCAGCGTTCAGATCTGTGTGTACTGGGCCAGCTTGGTCAGCTTGTTTGCGGGCGTTCTCTTGCTGTTGATTGCGTACCTAGGACCGGGTCAGCCGTGGTTTGGGGCATGGGCTGTCATGCTGCCGGTCAACATATTTTTATTGGCGCATGGTGTCCATCAACCCTGCGGTCAAAGCGGTTGCATTGCGCCGTTTCCTGAAATGGCAGGCACGGCTTCCGCTCTGAATGGTTTTTCCATGATGGTGGTGGCGTTTGTCTTGGGCACATGGCTTGGCACCCACATGACCGATCCACTTTTGGCCATGGCGCAAGGCATCATGCTTGCCTCTTTAAGCTTGGCCTTGATTGGCAGTTTTGCAGTGCGCAAAATTCCGTTGCCACAAGCGGCTCACCCTGCCCTCGCCAAATGACGGTACGCGCACTGGCCATCGCGGGTCCAACTGCCAGCGGCAAAACGGGTTTGGCCTTGGCCATTGCCGACCATTTGCAATCACGTGGCGGGGCTGAAATCATCAGCGTCGATTCGGCCTTGGTTTACAAAGGCATGGACATTGGCACCGCCAAACCCACGCGTGAAGAATTACAGATGGTGCCGCATCACCTCATCAACATTCGGGATCCGCTCACGGCCTACAGTGCGGCCGAATTTGCGCGCGATGCATTGGCTTGTGTCAATGACATTTCCAGTCGTGGCAAGCTGCCCTTGTTGGTGGGTGGCACCATGCTGTACTTCAAGGCATTGCTGGAAGGCCTGAATGACATGCCTGCAGCAGATCCTGACATCAGAGCGCGCATTCAAACTGAAGCAGAAGCAGTGGGTTGGCCAGCCATGCACGCACAACTTCAAACGATTGACCCAGTGACCGCAGCCAGACTGGCACCTGCCGACAGCCAACGTATCTCACGTGCACTGGAAATTTTCAAACTGTCTGGCAAACCATTGTCGAGCTTTCAACACAAGCTGGACAGGGCCCATGCAACGGCCATCGCCGATGTGAACGCGCTCAATTTTCGCAACGTCCCCATGCTGAGCTTGGAACCACTTGATCGAGCCTGGTTGCACAAGCGCATTGAACAGCGCTTTGACGACATGTTGGCGCACGGATTTTTAGAAGAAGTTAAATCTTTGCGTGCGCGTGGCGATTTGCAAATTGATCTACCCTCGATGCGATGCGTCGGCTATCGCCAAGCGTGGGACGCACTCGATGGCCATTTGGCCATGGCCGAGCTACGGGATCGCGGCGTGTTTGCCACAAGGCAACTGGCCAAAAGACAACTGACCTGGCTGCGAAGCATGCCACACAGACACGTGCTGCAAGCCGATGCCCCCGACGTCTTGACGCATGCACTGGCATGGGTCGACGCACAGATGGTTTGAGTCAATCCCAGTTGGCCTTGCCCCGCAAAGCCTTGGTTTGCCCGCGCTTAACTTTACGCTCCACGCGCTTGACTTGAGAGCTGCGGGTGGGCCGTGTGGCTTTGCGTTTCTTTTGAACCACGGAGGCCAATGCCAGTAAATCGTGCAAACGCAGCAAAGCCGCCATGCGGTTCATGTCTTGGCTGCGATGTTCTTGTGATTTGATCACCACCACGCCCCCCTGGGTGATGCGGTGATCGTGCAAAGTTAACAGACGCTCCTTCAGCTCCAAAGGCAAGCTAGAAGCACGAATGTCAAAGCGCAATTGGATGGCGCTGGCAACCTTGTTCACATTTTGGCCGCCTGGCCCCTGTGATCGAATGGCCGTAAGTTCGACCTCATCTGCTGGAATGTGAAATATTGTCATGACAAACCCTGAATATGCAGCTTCTAATGGCTTTGTGCCGTGAGCATTGATTGTGCCTCGCGTAAACTGGGATCCTTAACTACCTCAAGGTGATTCCATGGCCAAAGGTCAACAAAAAACAAACAAAGAGTCCAAAAAACCTAAAAAGGACACATCCCCTCCCAAAACCATTTCAGGTGACAACGAGCGTCCTGTCCAGAAAATCACGGCCATCATTCCCCGTGGCAAAAAACCCGTTTGAGATTGAATTGAATTGAATGAACCCATGAGTGATTCTGCGCAAAGTCTTTGGCCCCAAGCGGGCTATGCACAGCTGAAAAAAGACGCGCGGGGTCACCTGATCGTCACAGATGATTTTCTGAGGGTTCTGCTGCTGCGGCCCGAACTGGCGCCCATTGAAAGCTCTTGCAAGCATGAAATTCAGGTGCATGAACGCTTGCTCCAAAATCCACGGCTTGAATTGCAAGCTTCAGACTTGGCCTTGGTTCAAGACCGTGATGCCGCTGACAACATGGCTGTCTGGTTGCGCTTTAGAAACCGCATCCTGGCTCATGCCAGTCTAGAAGCCAGTTATTGGGCGCTGTTTGAAGGACAAGGTATCGATGTGCCGCCAGTCTTGGTCAACCAAATCACCCAAGTCTTGGTACAACACGTACTGGGCAACGACTGCTCCCCCGTAGAAGCACGCGCAGCCGAATTGCTGTTCCGAACGCAAAAAATCTCCGTCCTCGACGATGGTTCGGTCATGGCGGCCGACAACGAAACCGTCGAGCGCCATGCGTTGGAAAGCGGCTTTGGCAGTGTGGGCGAGTTGCTCAAACAAGGGGGTATTCCCCTTCGCAGTGTGGACTTGGACGTGATTCAAGACAGCAACGAAGACAGCTATTGGGATCGCAGTGAACGCTTTGACATGGTGGCCTGTCTCAACCTGGGGCAAGCCCTCATCGACGCATTCTGCCGCGTGCTCGAGCGATGGATTTTGCATTTCACAAGTGCCAGCGTGCACATTGCCACCGCCCGAGAAATTGAAGATTCAAATTGGGTCTGGCATGTGGGCCTGGATGCGCAGGCCAGCAGCATGCTGAACGATTTGTATACCGGTCAAAGCATTGACGAAGACCGACAACGCCGCATGCTGTGTTTGTTTGTGTTGAACTTTGACAATGCCAGCGACATGCTGCAAGACGTGAGCGGCAAGCCGGTGTATTTGGCCATGGCCATGGACCCGCAAAATTTGCTCAAAATCAAGCCGCAAAACTTGCTCTTGAATTTACCCCTCGCACGAAGGTCTTGAACATGAACGCGTCGCAGATCGTCCTGAGTTTGGTCTTGGCGACCATGGTGTTTTCGGTCGCACTAGAACTTCGACTGGATGATTTCAGGCGTGTTGCGCAAGCACCCAAAGCCGTCATTTGCGGCCTCATTCCTCAGTTCATCTTGTTGCCCATTGGCACTTGGGCTGCCACCCTCCTGCTGGACCTGCCTCCCAACATCGAAGCCGCCATGATTTTGGTGGCCGCTTGCCCTGGCGGTAGCTTGAGCAACGTGATCACCCACATGGGCCGCGGCAACACCGCCTTGTCGGTCAGCATCTCGGCTGTTGCCAGCATCATTGCGCTGTTTGCCACTCCCTTCAACTTCAGTTGGATGATGGCGGCAAACCCCGAGACAGCCTCTTGGTTGAAAGAGTTGTCCATCGACGCATCTGGCATTTGGATCAGCTTGTTTTTGTTGTTGGGCGTGCCCCTCACATTGGGCTTGATGGCCTCGCACCGCTTGCCGACCTTGACCGAGCGCATTCGCAAACCGCTTGGCAATTTTTCACTGATCGCGCTCCTGCTGTTCATCGTGGCGGGCCTGATCAAAGAGCGTCAATTGCTCACCTTGGGTTTGCTACCTACTTTGCTGTTGGTGGTATTGCACAATGCCAGCGGTTTGTTCTTTGGCTGGATCACCAGCGTGGTGATGGGCGTGAGTGAGCGCGACCGCCGCGCTGTGATGATTGAAGGCGGCATGCAAAACTCAGGCTTGGCCCTGGGCATCATTGCAGTGCAATTCAACAGTGACTTGGGCATGGTGACATTGGCCAGCCTGTGGGGCATTTGGCACATTGTGAGTGGCATGTCTTTGGCGTATTTTTGGAGAAGAAAAGATGCTCGATTGCTTGCTTAAAAACGGTACCGTGGTGGATGGCACGGGCCAAAAACCTTTCATCGCAGACGTCGGCATTCAAGGTGGGCGCATCACCCACATCGGCCACATTGACGAAGCCGCCAAAGAAACCATTGATGCAACGGGCCTCTGGATCACACCTGGCTTTGTCGATTTGCACACACACTATGACGGTCAAGTGACTTGGGATGAATGCTTCACCCCCAGCATTTACCACGGCGTGACCACCGTCGTCCTGGGCAACTGCGGCGTAGGCTTTGCGCCCAAACGTCCCGGCGCTGAAGACGATTTGGTCAAACTCATGGAAGGTGTGGAAGACATTCCTGGCGCCGCTTTGCATGAAGGCATCGTGTGGAACTGGGAGAGTTTTCCAGAGTACATGAATGCTTTGGCCGCCACGCCTCACAGCCTCGACTTTTTGGTTCAAGTACCGCACGATCCGCTGCGCATGTACGTCATGAAAGAACGCGCTTTGGCCAAGGAAGTGGCCACGCCGCAAGACATTGATCAAATGCGCGCCTTGCTGCGCGAAGCGCTGGAAGCCGGTGCTGCTGGCTTTAGCACCGGCCGCAGTGACAACCACCGCACCTCAGAAGGCAAAGACACCCCTGCGGCCGAGGCCAGTCATGCCGAACTGACAGGTCTGGCACAAGCCTTCCAAGGCCTGTCGCACGGCGTGGTGCAAATGGTGAGTGACTACAACCTGATGAAGGGTCCCGCCGAGTTTGATGCCGAATTTGATTTGGTCGAAGCGGTGGCCAAGGCCAGTGGCAAAAAATTGTCCCTCACTTGGCTGCAACGCGACCCCGGCGGTGAGCAGTATTTGCGCATACAGGAACGCGTTGAACAGGCGGTGGCCAATGGCCTGCCCCTCTTTATGCAAACAGGTGCACGCGGCATTGGCGTGTTGAATGGCTTGGACGCCAGCTTCCATCCCTTCATGGGATTCCCTTCTTACAAAGAAGTGGCACACCTGCCTTTGGCCGAACGTGCTGCAGCCTTGCGAGACCCCGCCAGAAAAGCCCGCATCCTTTCAGAAAAGTCTGAACGCCTTGCTGGCGATGGCAGCGCCATTCCGCCACTGGTCGACATCTTGTTGGCCAAGATTGACATGATCAGTGGGCGCATGTTCCCACTCGAAGCCACCTTGAACTACGAACCTTCTGTGATGGAGAGCTTCTTGGTGCGAGCCAAACAAAAAGGTGTCACACCTTTGGAAGTGATCTACGATCATTTGAGTGCTGGCGATGGCAACGCTTTGATTTACTTCCCCATCTTCAATTACAACGAGGGCAACCTTGACACTGTACGCAAAATGCTTGGCCATCCCCGCGCATTGAGTGGCCTCAGTGATGCAGGTGCGCATGTGGGTACCGTGTGCGATGCAAGCTTCACCACGTTCATGCTGACGCATTGGGTTCAAGGACGAGGCAAGGACACTCTGCCCCTCGAGTCCGTGATTGAAATGCTGACCCGTCGCAATGCCAACTACTTAGGGCTCAAAGACCGCGGTGTTTTGGCGGTGGGCATGCGCGCAGACATCAATGCCATTGACCCGCAAAAATTGAGTGTGGGTTTGCCTCAATTGGTTCACGACTTGCCCGCAGGCGGCAAACGCTTTCTGCAAAAGGCGCATGGCTATGTGGCCACGTGGGTGGCGGGTGAGCAAGTTCAACGCGGCGGCGACATGACATCAGCGCGACCTGGCCGCTTGGTACGCATGACGTAGTTCTCTGATGGCGCAAAGTTCTTAATCTTTGCGCCAAGCTGGCAGCATCCAGTTGTGCCATATGGCCAACACTCTGAACACCACAGTGATAAGGGCACACACCGTCATGCAAAACCAAGGCTCAGCCTCCACAGCAGCCAGCACAATGTAGATCAGACCGCCCGCCACAGAACACAAGGCATAGGGTCGGTGGTCTTTGAAAGAGACCGGAATTTCATTGCACACAATGTCGCGCAGCACGCCGCCAAAAATACCTGTGATGGTGCCCATCAGCACCGCCACTGTAGGCGACATGCCCAACGCCAAGGACTGCGCTACGCCAGAGGCCGTGAACAAGCCCAAGCCCAGCGTGTCAGGCCACTGAATGGTCTTTTCGGTCAGCTCAAAGTGCCTTTGACGCATGAAGGTGATGGACAAAATGCACAGTGCCAGCACGGCCCACATCACAATTTCGTTTTCCACCCAGAAGAACGGGCGTTGATCGAGCAAAATATCACGCAGCGTGCCGCCACCAAAGGCTGCCAAAAACCCCACCACACACACCCCCACCACATCCATGCGTTTGCGCGCTGCCTCCATAATCCCTGACAATGCAAAAGCCAAGGTGGCCAGCAATTCAATGCTGGGCAACAAGGTGGAGCCCCATGTTTCAAAACTGTTCATGATGGTGATACTTTAATCCAAGTGTCCGATTGTCTGAACAACTCGATCAATCTGTAAAGTAGCCCCATGATTCGTCCTCATCTCCGACTCGCCTCTGTTGAAACCCCCATCATCCCCACCATTGCGGCCTTGGTCAGAAACAACCCGGGCACCATTTCCCTGGGGCAAGGCGTGGTCAATTACGGACCACCCGCCGAAGCCATTGCGGCCCTACCCAGCATGATGGGGGACGGCAGCTTGCACAAGTACTTGGGGGTCAGTGGCCACCCCGGATTGGTCGAAGCCATCCAAGGCAAACTGGCGCAAGAAAACCAAGTACAACTGGGCTCAGACGCCATGCTGATGGTCACGGCGGGCAGCAACATGGCCTTCTTGAATTCGGTCTTGGCTGTGGCCGACCTCGGTGACGAATTCATCTTGCCGATGCCGTTTTATTTCAACCAAGAAATGGCCATTCGGATGTGCGGCTGTGTGCCTGTGCCTGTGCCCACGCATGCCGATTTCAGTCTCAATGTTGAAGCCATGGCCGCAGCCATCACACCTCGCACGCGTGCCATCGTGACAGTGTCACCTAACAACCCGACAGGCGCCGTTTATTCAGAAGCCTCATTGCGCGCTATCAACGCGTTGTGTGCTCAGCACGGTCTCTATCACTTCAGTGATGAGGCTTATGAGTACTTCACCTATGAAGGCGTGAAGCACTTCTCGCCTGCCAGCATTCCGGGGGCCATGAAGCACACCTTGTCGTTTTACTCCATGTCTAAAAACTACGGCATGGCCAGTTGGCGTGTAGGTTACGTGGTGTTTCCGGCCGACTTGTTTGATGCCATGAACAAGGTACAAGACACCAACCTCATTTGCGCGCCCATGCCTTCTCAGTTGTTGGCACTGCAAGCTTTGCAAAAAGGCAAGCCATGGGTCGAGCCCAAAGTGGCCGCCTTAAGTCAAGTGCGTCAAACGGTTTACAAAGCCCTCGAAGGTTTAGGTGACTTGGTGCAGTTTCCCAAAACGCAAGGTGCGTTTTATGTGCTGATGAAACTGCCTGGCTTGGCCGAGGGGACAGAACCCATTGCCTTCAACCGCGCCATGACAGAGAAGTTCAAAGTGGCGTCAATTCCTGGCTTTGCGTTTGGCTTAACGCAAGTGCACGAAGCCAATTACCAACGCTTGTCATACGGTGCGTTAGACGCAGCCAGTGTGGCGGAAGGTGTGCAGCGGTATGTGGCGGCTGTACAAGATTGGTACGGCGCGCGCTAACTGCGCTTACTGAAGCCCACCCTTCAGTACATCAGGAACTGGCAGAGGCATGACCTCAATGCCCTCTTCCAGCAAATCTTGCGTTTCTTCGATCGAGGCTTGTCCTCGAATGTTGCGCTCTTCCGATTCGCCGTAGTGCATCTTGCGGGCTTCTTCAGCAAAGTTTTGGCCCACATCCTCTGTGTTGGAAATGACGTGCTTGACCATCTTCATCCAAGCTTCTTGAACCATTTCTGCCGCTTCGGAATGAACTTGGGACAAGCTTGATGCAACGGCCTCTGCAGTGGGCGCCGCCGGCAAATTGGCTGCAGGCAACGCAGCACCAGAAGCTTTAGAAGCTTCTTCATCAGAAGATGGCTTTGAATGGCGAGGCTCTGCTGCACCCAAATTCAAACGTGGCGCGGATGGCAACTTGCGCACTTCTGTGTTGGCACACAGTGGGCATGCCACCAATCCCCTTTCACGCTGCGACTGGTAATCTTCCTCTGAACCAAACCAGCCCTCAAAGGTGTGCATGCCTGCGCATTGAAGGTTCAAGACTTTCATGCCGCATTCACCCAGTTGAGTTCATGTTGGCCCGATAGAAAATTTTGCAACCAGAACATGCCAGTCAATGTTTTGCCATCGGTGACTTCGCCCTTCAAGCAGGCTTGTTGCAAAGCTTCTGGCGTTTTCGTGATCACTTCCAAGAACTCACCAGGGTCGAGCTGACGCTGTCCTAGGCTGAGGTCTTTGGCAAACCAAATTTCAATGAACTCGGTGGAATAAGAAATGACGGGGTGCATCACACCGGCTCTTGCCCATTGCTTGGCACTGTAACCGGTCTCTTCAAAGAGCTCACGTTGCGCACACTGAAGGGTTGATTCGTTCGGGTCCAATTTGCCTGCGGGAAACTCCAACATCACTTGCTGAACGGGGTATCTGAATTGCCGTTCCATCACCAACTGCAAGGGCTGGCCCGGCAGCTCTAGCAAAGGCACAATCATGACCGCGCCAGGATGAACCACATACTCACGCGTGGCCTGTGTGCCATCAGGCAAGGCCACGGTGTCGAGGAAGGCGTGGAGAAAAGAACCGCTGAAGAGCGCTTGGCCCTTCAGCTTGGTTTCAATCAGATGTGCATCCGACTGAAGGGTCATGCTCAATTGGCCAGCATTTGTGTCACGGCACTGGCACACAGTGACATCAAAGCGCCGGGCACAATGCCCAAAACCAAGACGAGCAAACCGTTGATAGACAAGACCACGCGCACGTCTGTGTCCGCTGTCACAGTAGTGGCGGTGACAGCTTCATCAAAGTACATCACCTTGACAACACGCAAGTAGTAGAACGCGCCAATCAAGGACATGGCCACAGCAAACACCGCCAGTGCGATGTCTGCGGTGTGGCCAGATGCCACCAAAGCTTGCAACACAGACAACTTGGCGTAGAAGCCCACCATGGGTGGAATTCCCGCTAGGGAGAACATGCAGATGGCCATCACGCCAGCGTACAAGGGGCTGCGATTATTCAGACCCGCCAAGTCGGTGATCTCTTCACTTTCAAAGCCTTGACGTGCCAGCAACAAAATGATGCCGAAAGAAGCCAAAGTGGTGAGCACATAGCCCACCACATAGAACATGGCGGAGCTGTATGCATTGGCGCCCATGGCCGCATTGCCACTGACCACGCCAGACATCAAACCAATCAGCACAAAACCCATTTGGGCAATGGTGGAGTAAGCCAACATGCGTTTGAGGTTGGTTTGAGCAATGGCGGCCAAGTTACCGACCAACAATGAAGCAATGGCCAACAACGCCAACATTTGTTGCCAATCGATGGCCAAGGGCAGCAGGCCTTCAACCAACATGCGAATGGCAATGGCAAAGGCTGCCAACTTAGGCGCACCGGCAATCATGAGGGTTGCAGCTGTAGGCGCACCTTGGTAAACGTCAGGTACCCACATGTGGAATGGCACCACACCCAGTTTGAAAGCCAAACCAGCCACCACAAACACCAAGCCAAACACCAACACTTGGTGCTTCACTTGTCCGCTGGCAATCACTTTGAACACTGTAGCCAGGTCCAAAGAACCTGTGGCACCGTACAACATGGACATGCCGTACAACAAGAAACCGGAGGCCATGGCACCCAACACGAAGTACTTCATGGCGGCTTCTGTCGCTTGGGTGTTGTCACGGCGCAATGCTACCAAGGCGTAGCTAGACAGTGTGAGCAACTCAAGGCCCAAATACAAAACCAAGAAGTTTTGACCGGAGATCATGACGCTCATGCCCAGCAAGGCAAACACAGACAAGCTGAAGATTTCACCGCCACGCAACATGTCGCGATCGGCCGCATAAGGACGCGCGTAGACCAAGGTCACCATGACGGCAATGGTGGAGAAACACTTGAGCCAATGGCCCATGGGGTCGGACACCACCAGACGGCCAAAGCCATACAGTGTGTGCCCGGCATCGGCGTAAAAAGCATGAAGCAATGCCACACCGCCCAAGGACACCAAAGTTAAAACGTATGTCACAGTGCGCTTTGGGCTTGTGACCAGCAGGTCTACCAGCGCAATCACGCAGGCCATGACCAGCAATACGATTTCCGGGTACACCGTCGTCCAGCTGGTTGAGTCAATCATGTCAATTCTCTCTATCTTTAAGTTTCAGCGGAGCAATGGCGATCAAGGCAATTTACTAGCAGCCACGTGCTGCAACAAATTGGCCACAGAGACTTCCATCACGTCGGTGAAAGGCTTGGGATACAAGCCCATGTAAAGCACCGCAATGGCCAGCAGGGCCATGACCGTGAATTCACGCGCATTGATGTCTGTGAGTTCTTTCACATGGTCGTTGGTCACGGGGCCCAAATACACGCGTTTGAACATCCACAAGGTGTAGGCAGCGCCAAAGATCAGTGCAGAAGCGGCCAACAAGCCCACCACGAAGTCATACTTCACCGCACCCAAAATGACCATCCACTCACCCACAAAACCAGCTGTGCCTGGCAAACCACAGTTGGCCATAGAGAACAACAAGGCGAATGCTGCAAACTTTGGCATGGTGTTGACCACCCCACCGTAGCTTGAAATTTCACGTGAGTGAACGCGGTCGTAAAGCACACCAATGGACAAGAACATGGCCGCCGACACAAAACCGTGCGCAATCATTTGCACCAAACCGCCCGAAACGCCAAGCGGGTTGAAGATGAAGAAACCCAAAGTCACAAAACCCATGTGCGCCACGGATGAATACGCCACCAGCTTTTTCATGTCTTGTTGGACCATGGCCACCAAGCCAACATAAACCACTGCCACCAAGGACAAGACAATCATGAAGGTAGCCCACTCGCGTGCGGCATCGGGGGCAATGGGCATGGAGAAACGAAGGAAACCATAGGCACCCAGCTTCAACATGATGGCGGCCAACACTGCAGAACCACCTGTAGGCGCTTCAACGTGCACATCGGGCAACCATGTATGAACGGGCCACATTGGCACCTTGACCGCAAACGCAGCAAAGAACGCAAAGAACAAAAGATTTTGTGCCGTAGCGGACAAAGGCAGTTTGTGCCATGTGGCAATGTCAAAACTTCCGCCCGATTGGGTGTACAAAAAGATCAAGGCAATCAATGTGAGCAGAGAGCCCATCAAGGTGTACAAGAAGAACTTGAACGCCGCATAGATTTTGTTAGGACCGCCCCAAATACCAATGATCAAGTACATGGGAATGAGCGTGGCCTCGAAGAACACGTAGAACAGCAAACCGTCCAGGGCAGAGAAAACACCAATCATCAAGCCAGACAAGATGAGGAAAGCGGCCATGTACTGGTTCACTTTGCGCGTGATGACTTCCCAGCCCGCAATCACAACAATCACGTTGATGAATGCCGTGAGAATGACGAACCAGACAGAAATGCCATCGACCCCTAGGTGGTAATTGACATTGAAGCGCTCAATCCAAGGGGCTTTTTCCACAAACTGCATGGCAGCCGTGTCAAGTTTGAAACCACTGTACAAAGGCAGTGTGACCAAGAAACTGACAATCGATCCAATGAGGGCCAACCAGCGCACCGCGCGGGCTTGTTCATCACGACCCAATGCCAATAAAACAATACCAAACGCGATGGGCGTCCAGATGGCAAGGCTCAACAAATTCATTTTGAAGCTTCCTTATTTGTTGAGCCAGACGAAATACGTCATGAGCAAGAAAATACCCAAGATCATCACCAAGGCGTAGTGGTAGAGATAGCCTGATTGCAGCTTGCGAGTCCAGTTTGAAACCATGCCCACCAACTTCCAAGAGCCATTGACAAGCAAGCCATCGATCAAGGTGCGATCGCCGACTTTCCACAGTCCATTGCCCAATGCGCGAGCGCCGCGGGCCAGAATGTTTTCGTTGATCCAGTCCATGTAGTACTTGTTCTCCAAGAGAACCACCACCGGACGCAGCGCACGACCAATGGCGGCAGGCACGGCGGGGTTGATCAGGTACATGTACCAAGAAACCACCACACCAGCCAATGCAAGCCAGAAAGGTGCTGTCGAAACCGCGTGCAATGCCATGGCCACTGGACCGTGGAATGCGCCTGCCAATTCTTTCATGGCTTGGTGCTTTTCATCGTTCACAAAGATGGCATCTTTGAAAAACTCACCAAACAACATGGGGTCGATGGTCATGTAACCAATGACAACCGAAGGAATTGCCAACAAGATCAGGGGTACCGTGACCACCCAAGGTGACTCGTGTGGACCGTGGCTGTCGTGGCCATGATCATCGTGGTGATCGTCATGACCATGGTGTGCATCTGGGTTCTGGTCATAGCGCTCTTTGCCATGGAATACCAAGAAGTACATGCGGAATGAATAGAAGGCTGTGACAAACACACCGGCCAACACCGCAAAGTTGGCAAAGCCAGCTGCTGCCAAATGACTTTCGTGCACAGCTTCAATGATGCTGTCTTTGGAATAGAAGCCGGAGAAGAAAGGCGTACCGATCAGCGCCAAAGAACCGAGCAATGAAGTAATCCAGGTGATGGGCATGTACTTGCGCACGCCGCCCATGTAACGGATGTCTTGGTTGTGATGCATGCCCATGATGACCGAGCCTGCGCCCAAGAACAACAAGGCTTTGAAGAAGGCGTGCGTCATGAGGTGGAACACTGCGACAGAATAAGCCGAAGCGCCCAAGGCCACTGTCATATAACCCAATTGCGACAACGTGGAGTAAGCGACCACGCGCTTGATGTCGTTTTGAATGATGCCCAAAAAGCCCATGAACAAGGCTGTGATAGAACCCACCACCATGATGAAGTTCAAGGCGGTATCGGACAACTCGAACAAGGGTGACATGCGTGCCACCATGAAAATACCGGCGGTCACCATGGTCGCTGCGTGAATGAGCGCAGAAATCGGTGTGGGGCCTTCCATCGAATCTGGCAGCCACACGTGCAAGGGGAACTGCGCTGACTTGCCCATAGCGCCAATGAACAAACAAATGCAAATGACCGTGACCAGCATCCAAGAGGTGCCAGGCAATGTGAGGGCACTGAGGTCGGCTGCTTTGGCAAATGCTTCGGTGTAATTCAACGTGCCCGCAAATGCGGCAATGAGGCCAATGCCCAAGATGAAGCCAAAGTCACCCACGCGGTTGACCAAGAAGGCCTTCATGTTCGCAAAAATGGCGGTAGGCTTGTTAAACCAAAATCCAATCAGCAAATAAGACACCAAGCCCACAGCCTCCCAACCGAAGAACAGTTGGAGCATGTTGTTGCTCATCACAAGCATCAACATCGAGAAAGTGAACAATGAGATGTAGGCGAAGAAACGGTTGTAGCCTTCGTCTTCTTCCATATAACCAATGGTGTAGAGGTGCACCATGAGCGACACAAAGGTGACGACGCACATCATCATGGCAGTAAGGCCATCAACCATGAAGCCCACTTCCATTTTGAGACCACCCACCACCATCCAGGTGTACAGGGTTTCGTTGAAGCGTGCACCGTCGGCAATCACACTCTTCAATGTGGACGCTGACAAGATGAATGCAATGAGCACACCCAAAATTGTGAGCGTGTGCGTAAGGCGACGACCAATCCAGTTGCCACCGAATTGCGTACCAAAAATACCTGCAAGCACCGACCCAACCAGGGGGGCCATTGGCACTGCAAGCAGCGTTGAAGCGTTGAGGGTTTGGCTCATGTTCTTTTAACCTCTTAACCCTTGAGCGAATTGAGCTCGTCCACATTGATACTGTTCTTGTTGCGGAACAAGAGCACCAAAATGGCCAAACCAATGGCGGACTCGGCTGCTGCCACTGTGAGAATGAAGAACACGAACACTTGTCCGTGCATGTCACCCAAGAAGTGAGAGAAAGCCACAAAATTCATATTGACCGCCAAGAGCATCAACTCAATGGCCATCAACAACACGATCAGGTTTTTACGGTTCAAAAAGATACCGATGACCGACAGGGCAAACAGCATGGCGCCCAGCGACAAATAGTGTCCAAGTGTCAATGTCATTATTTGGTCTCCTTGGAAGCATCGGCCAAAGCGGTGGCTTCGGGTGCTTCAGGTGCTTTAGGCGCTTCACCAACTTTCACCACATCCATCTTGACCACGACCAAACGGTCTTTGGCACGGACGTGAACTTGCTCAGAAGCACTGATGGCTTTGCTGTCCTTGCGTTGACGCAAAGTGAGTGCAATGGCCGCAATCATGGCCACCAACAAAATGGCAGCTGCCACTTGGATGGGCATCAGGTACTCGGTGTACAGCAAGATGCCCAAGGCTTTGCTGTTAGAGATTTGCGGCGCAACCTGGCCCACCGCTACGGCGACTTTGGGGGCTTCGGAAATTCTGAAACCACTCATCAAGACACCCGCCATTTCAAGCGCAACCAATGCGCCCAGCGTCGCTGCCAAAGGGAAATGCTTCCAGAAGCCTTCTCGCAAAGTGTCCAAGTTGATGTCCAGCATCATCACCACAAACAAGAACAAGACCATCACAGCGCCCAAGTAAACCAAGACCAAAGTCATGGCCAAGAACTCGGCCTGTAAGAGCAACCACAAACCAGAGGCTTGTGAGAATGCGAGCATCAGGAACAACACAGCATGCACTGGGTTGCGGGCGGTCACAACTCGGAATGATGCAAACATCAGCACCACCGAGAAGAGATAAAAGAAACCAGTTTTGACGTCCATGGGTTGTCGCTTGTTAGTTTTGTAAATTCAGCCGATCAACGGTACTTGGCATCTGCCGCTTTGGCAGCAGCAATGTCTTTTTCGTAACGATCGCCCACAGCCAAGAGCATCTCTTTGGTGTAGTGCAGGTCGCCACGTTTCTCACCGTGGTATTCCAGAATGGAAGTCTCGACGATGGAGTCGACGGGACAGCTTTCTTCGCAGAAGCCGCAGAAGATGCACTTGGTCAAATCGATGTCGTAGCGCGTGGTACGACGTGAGCCGTCTGCGCGAACATCAGACTCAATGGTGATGGCCATGGCGGGACAAACAGCCTCGCACAATTTGCAAGCGATGCAACGCTCTTCACCATTTTCATAACGGCGCAGTGCATGCAAACCCCTGAAGCGAGGTGACAAAGGTGTCTTCTCTTCGGGAAACTGAAGGGTTACTTTGCGACGGAATGCGTAACGACCTGTTAAGGCCATGCCCTTGACCAACTCAAACAGCATGAAGCTTTTGAGAAAGTCTTTGAGCGAAAAATTGGATACAGCCACTGTAGACATGTCTTAACCCGGTTATTTCCAAATGTTCCAAGGCGAATGCAACCACACGCCCACAATCAACAGCCACACCAAAGTGACTGGAATGAAAATCTTCCAACCCAAGCGCATGATCTGGTCATAACGGAAACGCGGGAAAGTAGCGCGAATCCAAATGAACATCGACACAACGATGAAGGTTTTGATGCCTAACCAAATCCAGCCAGGGATGAAGTTGAAAACGGTGCTGTCGATGGGAGACATCCAGCCACCCAAGAACATGATGACGGCCAAGATGGACACCAACCACATGCTGGCGTATTCGGCCAAGAAGAAGATGGCAAAGCCCATGCCGGAGTACTCCACCATGTGACCGGCCACAATTTCGGCTTCGCCTTCCACCACGTCAAACGGGTGGCGGTTGGTTTCGGCCACACCAGAGATGAGGTAGACCATGAAAATGGGGAACAAAGGCAACCAGTTCCAAGACAAGAAGTTCAGGCCCATGTTGGCCATCTCACCTTTGCCTTGACCCAGCACAATTTCTGTGAGGTTCATGCTGCCAGTGACCATGATGACCACCAAGAAGCAGAAGCCCATGGCAATTTCGTAGCTGACCATTTGTGCAGATGCACGCAAAGCGCCCAAGAATGCGTACTTGGAGTTGGAGGCCCAACCCGCAATGATCACGCCATAAACCTCGATGGAGGTGATGGCCATGACGAGCAGCAAACCTGCATTCAAATTGGTCAGTGCAACTTCAGGGCCAAAAGGAATGGCAACCCATGCAGCCAGTGCCGGCATGATGGCCATGATAGGACCCAAGCGGAACAAACCAGGTGCAACAGCAGAAGGCGTGATGATCTCTTTGGTCAGAAGCTTCAAAGCATCGGCAATCGGTTGCAGCAAACCGAACGGGCCCACACGGTTGGGTCCCATGCGAACTTGCATGAAACCGAGCAACTTGCGCTCCCACAAAGTGAGGTAAGCCACAGCACCCATCAGGGGGGCCAACACCGCCACAATTTTGATCAAGATCCACAAGACGGGCCAGACCATGGCAGCCCACCAAGTGGCGGAGATGGCGTTCAGGCCACCGTTGTACAGTGCGTCGATCATGCGTGCACTCCTTCAGCAACAGCCGTGGCATTTCTAGCATCAGCCGTCAATTGCAAAGACGGTGCGCGGCGCACCAAACTGTCGAGTTGATAAATAGATGCCACGCATGGTGTGTCCACAGCACCGGCCATGCGAACCTCAGAACCACAAGCATTGCTGAGGTTCAAGGGTGTGGCGCTGATTTGTTTCAACACATCTTGTGAAGTTTCAAAAGCCAACTGTGGCAAGCCAAGCATATTGGCCAAGACGCGCAATACTTTCCAAGCAGGACGGGTTTCAGCCAAAGGCTTCACCACAGCATGGAAACTTTGCAAGCGCCCTTCTGCATTGACAAAACTGCCTGACGTTTCTGTGAAAGGTGCGATAGGCAGCAGCACGTCGGAGAAAGCCATGTTGGTTTTGAACGGGCTGAGTGTGACCACCATTTGCATGGCCGCCAAAGCAGCAACCGCTTTGGCACCCGCAGCAGAGTCTTCAACCGGCTCTGTGTTGAGCAACAAAGCAGCTTTCAAACCACCGGCCAACATTTGTGCAGCATTCAAGCCACCAGACTGTGGTTGAGCTTTGGCCCACTGAGCACCCACCGTATTGGCCGCTTCTGTCAGGTAACCGAAGGTAGCGCCTGTTTGATCAGCAAGCCATTGGGACAAGCTGAGCAAGCTTGAAGCATTGGCGTGGTGTGCAGCTGAGTTGCCCAGCAAAATGGCTTTGCGTTCACCACCAAGCAATGAGGTGGCGATGGCTTGGGCTGCAGCTGTGACTTGACCAGCAACAGGGGCTGCGACGCCCTTCTCTGCCGCGACGGCCGCAGCCACATTGGCCAAGCTTTGCACCCAGGCACCAGCTTCTTGCACATCGGTGTTTGCAACGGGCATGGCCCATGCATCAGCGCCAGTGAACAACGCTTGAGATGTAATGGTGTTGATTTGTGCGCCATTGCGCTGCGCTTGACGAATGCGCTGTGCAAACAGCGGATGGTCTTTGCGCAAGTTGCTGCCCACCACCAACACGCGTTGGAGTTGAGACAAGCTGGCAATGGACGTACCCAAATAACGCACACCTTCCGCTTTGCCGAACTCGGCATTGCGCAAACGGTAGTCAATGTTGTCGGAACCCAAGGAACGAACCAGGGTGCTGGCCAAATGCAATTCTTCGAGGGTGCTGTGGGGGCTGACCAACGCACCGATGCTGCTGGCACCGTGGTCTTTGCTGATTTGGTTCAAACCATTGGCAACATATTCCAATGCAGTTTGCCAGTCGACTTCTTTCCACTCACCGCCCTGTTTGATCATGGGGGCGCGCAGACGGTCGTCACTGTTCAAGGCTTCATAAGAGAAGCGATCGCGGTCGGCAATCCAGCACTCGTTGACGTCTTCGTTTTCCAAAGGCACCACGCGGAGCACTTCGTTGTTTTTAACTTGCACCACCAAGTTGGCACCCGATGAATCGTGTGGCGCCACAGACTTGCGACGTGACAACTCCCATGTGCGTGCGCTGTAACGGAATGGCTTGCTGGTGAGCGCGCCCACGGGGCAAATGTCAATCATGTTGCCTGAGAGTTCAGAGTCAACCGATTGGCCCACGAAGGTTTCAATTTCTGCATGCTCACCACGGTGCGACATGCCCAACTCCATCACGCCAGCCACTTCTTGACCGAAGCGAACGCAACGTGTGCAGTGAATGCAACGGCTCATCTCTTGCATGCTGATCAGCGGGCCCACATCTTTGTGGAACACCACACGCTTTTCCTCTTCATAACGTGAAGAGGAACCGCCATAGCCCACCGCCAAATCTTGTAACTGGCATTCACCGCCTTGGTCGCAGATGGGGCAATCGAGCGGGTGATTGATCAGCAAGAATTCCATCACAGACTCTTGCGCCTTGATGGCCTTGTCTGATTTGGTGCGAACAATCATGCCTTGCGTGACGGGCGTCGCGCATGCAGGCATTGGCTTGGGTGCTTTTTCCACATCGACCAAGCACATGCGGCAGTTGGCCGCAATGCTCAATTTCTTGTGATAGCAGAAGTGAGGAATGTAAGTGCCGGCCTTTTCGGCGGCATGCATGACCATGCTGCCTTCCAAGACCTCAACTTTTTTACCGTCTAGTTCAATTTCAACCATGGTGATCTGCCGTCTCAAACGTAAGCGGGGACCATGCAGGTCTTGTGCTCAACGTGGTACTCAAATTCGTGACGGAAATGTTTGATCATTCCGCGCACAGGCATGGCGGCGGCATCACCCAAAGCGCAGATGGTGCGGCCTTGAATGTTGTCTGCCACCGAGTTCAACAAGTCGAGGTCGCTGGCGCGGCCGTGACCATTTTCAATTCGATCGACCATGCGCCACAACCAACCTGTACCTTCGCGGCAAGGTGTGCATTGGCCACATGATTCGTGGGAGTAGAAATAAGACAAACGCTGCAAAGACTTCACCATGCAACGCGTGTCGTCCATCACGATGACCGCGCCAGAACCCAGCATGGAGCCGGCTTTGGCAATCGAGTCATAGTCCATGGTGCAATCCATCATGATGCTGGCGGGCAATACCGGGGCTGAAGAGCCGCCAGGGATAACCGCTTTCAAATTGCGACCACCTCGCACACCGCCAGCCAACTCCAAGAGCTTGGCAAAGGGCGTGCCCATTGGAATTTCGTAATTGCCAGGACGCTCGACGTCGCCGCTGACGGAATAAATTTTGGTGCCGCCGTTGTTGGGCTTGCCACATTCCAAATACGCCTGACCCCCATTGCGAATGATCCAGGGGACCGCTGCAAAAGTTTCGGTGTTGTTGATGGTGGTGGGCTTGCCGTACAAACCAAAGCTGGCGGGAAATGGTGGTTTGAAGCGAGGCTGGCCTTTTTTGCCTTCCAAAGATTCCAGCAAGGCTGTTTCTTCACCGCAAATGTAGGCCCCGAAGCCATGGGATGCATGCAACTGGAAGTTGAAGCTGCTGCCCATGATCTTGTCACCCAGATAGCCTGCTGCGCGCGCTTCTTCTAAAGCCGCTTCAAAGCGTTCGTAGGTTTGGAAAATTTCGCCGTGAATGTAGTTGTAACCCACGTTGATGCCCATGGCGTAGGCCGCAATGGCCATGCCTTCAATCACGATGTGAGGATTGAATTGCATGATGTCGCGGTCTTTGCAAGTACCCGGTTCGCCTTCGTCAGAGTTGCAAACCAAATACTTTTGACCGGGGAACTGACGGGGCATGAAGCTCCACTTCAGACCGGTAGGGAAACCCGCACCGCCCCTGCCGCGCAACGCAGACTCTTTGACAGTGGCAATGACTTGGTCTTGTGTCAGGCCTTCGCCGCCATCCTTGCCCAAAATTTTGCGCAAGGCTTGGTAACCACCGCGCGCTTCGTAATCTTTCAGGCTCCAGTTTTTGCCATTCAAGCCCGCCATGATTTGCGGGCTGAGGTGACGCTCGTGGAAAGAAGTTTCCAAGCCGGTGGCCGCAAAACGCGACAACAACTGATTCAAATCAGCGCTCATGCTGCGCCTCCAGATTTTTGCAATGTATCGACCAACTCATCGAGCTTTTCGTTGCTCATGAAACTGCACATGGTGCGATCGTTGACCAACAAAACGGGCGCATCAGCGCAAGCACCTTGGCACTCGCTGGGTTGCAATGTGATGAGGCCATCGGCAGTGGTTTCGCCAGCCTGAATACCCAAACGTTTTTGCAAGTGGGCCAATGCTTGTTGGCCGCCACGCAATTGGCAAGGCAAATTGGTACAAACATTCAACTTGAACTTGCCCAATTTGTGCTGGTTGTACATGTTGTAAAAAGTGGTGACTTCGTGCACAGCCATGGGCGCCATGCCCAAGTAGTCGGCCACAACTTTTTCGCTCTCGGGGCTGACCCAACCGAGCTCTTGTTGCACGATGGACAAGCAGGCCATCACAGCAGATTGCTTTTGTTCGGCGGGGAATTTGGCCACTTCGCGTGCGAAGCGGGCTTTGGTCGCATCAGAGATCATCGGTCAATCTCTCCAAACACAATGTCCATGGTTCCAATGATGGCCACTGCGTCGGCCAACATGTGGCCACGGGCCATTTCATCAAGGGTCGCCAGATGGGCATAGCCCGGGGCACGGATTTTCAAACGATAAGGTTTGTTGGCGCCATCGCTGACGAGGTAGATGCCAAACTCACCTTTGGGGTGCTCTACGGCTGCATAAGCTTGGCCTTCGGGCACATGGAAACCTTCTGTGAACAGTTTGAAGTGGTGAATCAAACCTTCCATGTTGGTCTTCATGGACTCACGTGATGGCGGAGCCACCTTGTGGTTGTCGGTAATGACCGGACCAGGATTGACGCGCAACCACTTGATACATTGCTGAATGATGCTGTTGGATTCGCGCATTTCTTGCATGCGAACCAAGTAGCGGTCGTAGCTGTCACCTGTTTTGCCAACAGGCACATCAAACGCAACTTTGTCATAGGCGTCGTAGGGCTGCGTTTTACGCAAGTCCCAGGCGATGCCAGAGCCGCGCAACATGGGACCTGTCATACCCAAGTTCAGAGCGCGCTCTGCGGACACCACACCGATGCCAACTGTGCGTTGCTTCCAAATGCGGTTGTCGGTAAGCAATGTTTCGTACTCGTCGATGCACTTGGGGAAACGGTTGGTGAAATCTTCAATGAAATCGAGCAATGAACCTTGGCGATTCACATTCAATTCGGCAATGGCTTTGGCATTGCGAATTTTGTTGACTTGGTATTGCGCCATGGTGTCTGGCAAGTCACGGTAGACACCACCTGGGCGGAAATACGCAGCATGCATGCGGGCACCGGACACAGCCTCGTACATGTCAAACAAGTCTTCACGCTCGCGGAATGCATAAATCAAAACAGTGGAACTGCCGCAATCGTTGGCGTGTGAGCCCAACCACATCAGGTGGTTGAGCAAGCGCGTGATTTCAGAGAACATCACACGGATGTACTGCGCACGCTCGGGCACTTCAATGCCCAGCAATTTTTCAATGGCCAAGCAGTAGGCATGCTCATTGGACATCATGGACACATAGTCCAATCGGTCCATGTAAGGCAAGGACTGAATGTAGGTTTTGGTTTCGGCCAACTTTTCGGTGGCACGGTGCAACAAGCCAATGTGCGGGTCGGCACGCTGCACAACCTCGCCATCAAGCTCGAGCACCAGGCGCAAAACGCCGTGGGCTGCAGGATGCTGCGGTCCGAAGTTCAGGGTGTAGTTTTTAATTTCTGCCATGTTGATTCACACGAACGCTAACGCTCAGTGCAGGCCTCCGTATTTCTCTTCGCGAATGATGCGCGGTGTAATTTCGCGAGGCTCGATGGACACAGGCTCGTAAACCACACGGGCACGCTCAGCGTCATAGCGCATTTCGACGTGGCCGGTGACAGGGAAATCTTTGCGGAAAGGATGGCCAATAAAACCATAGTCCGTCAAGATTCTGCGCAGGTCGGGGTGACCTTCAAACACAATGCCATAGAGGTCAAATGCTTCACGCTCGTACCAGTTGGCCGCATTCCACAAATTCATGACAGACGCCACCAAAGGCAGGTCGTCTTCTGGGCAACGAACCATGACACGCACACGCTGGTTGAGGGCCACTGACAACAAGTGAACCACCACGCCAAAACGAGGACCTTCGTCGCCCACTTCACGATACGTGGAATAGTCCATACCGCAAAGATCCATGAGCTGGTCAAATTTGCACAAAGGCGCATCACGCAAGGCTTGCATAACCGCTAAGTAATTGGCGGCATTCACGTGAACTGTGACTTCGCCCAATGCCAACGCCACTTGGGTGACCTGATCGCCCAGGACTTGCGTCAGATTTTGTTGGAGTTGTTCGGGATGAATTGAAAAAGTCATGGTGCTTCTTTCAAACCCGCGCAATGGTTTGTGTGCGGCGAATTTTTTGCTGCAACTGGATGATGCCGTAAATCAGGGCCTCAGCCGTGGGCGGGCAACCCGGCACATACACATCCACAGGTACGATGCGATCGCATCCGCGCACCACAGAATAGCTGTAGTGGTAGTAGCCACCACCATTGGCACATGAGCCCATTGAAATGACCCAACGTGGCTCTGACATTTGGTCGTAGACCTTGCGCAAAGCTGGCGCCATTTTGTTGGTGAGCGTGCCTGCCACAATCATCAAATCACTCTGCCGGGGACTGGCACGGAACACCTCAGCGCCAAAACGCGCCAAGTCGTAACGCGCTGTGGCGGCATGCATCATTTCAACCGCGCAGCAAGCCAAACCAAAGGTCATGGGCCACAAAGAACCTGTCTTGGCCCAATTCACCACAGAGTCATAACTCGTGGTGATGAAGCCTTCTTTCATCACGCCTTCAATCATCGTTCACATCCTTGTTGAAGCACACATTCAAAATGGATCATTCCCAATCCAGGGCGCCTTTTTTCCACTCGTAGACAAAACCCACAACCAGAATGGCCAGAAAAATAACGACCGCCACAAAACCTGCAACACCCACCTCCTTCAAGGCCACCGCCCAAGGAAACAAAAATGCAATTTCAAGGTCAAACAGGATGAACAAAATCGCCACCAGATAGTAGCGAACGTCAAATTTCATTCGAGCGTCTTCAAAAGCTTCAAAGCCGCATTCGTACGGGGAGTTTTTTGCAGCGTCGGGACGGTTGGGGCCTAAGATGTAACCCAAAACCTGGGGGAGTATGCCGACTGCGACACCTACCAAAATGAACAACAAGATAGGGAGGTATTGGTCAAGATTGGGCATGGAGTTTGATCACCGTTGAAGCGCTGGGTGATCACACCCAGCGACTCTCTGTGTTGGTGCCGTCGGCGAGACTCGAACTCGCACAGCTTTCGCCACTACCCCCTCAAGATAGCGTGTCTACCAATTTCACCACGACGGCGGTTATTTTTTGCTCCGATGGCATGAGGCACCCCATAAAGGGAATTGGCGCTCAGAACAACTCGTAGTTTACCCCTAAACCAGGCCGATCTTGAGGGCCAAATGCTGAAATTTACAAGCTGCCTCAAGAAGTTTTGAGACGGCCGCTGCGCTTACTTTGAAGCAGCAGGTGCATTGCCTGGAATTTGAGATGCCGTACTGGTATCGGCAGGTGCTGCGGGCGTCACAACAGCGGCCCCCTCCAAAACACTGCCCGTAGCTGCTGGACGGAGATTGCCAAAATAAGCCAACATCAGGGTGCTGACAAAAAACACAGCAGCCAAGACGGCCGTGGTGCGAGATAAAAAGTTAGCGCCACCAGAGGCTCCAAACAAGCTGCCAGAGCCGCCACTGCCAAAGGCTGCACCCATGTCAGCACCTTTGCCGTGTTGCACCAAGATCAAGCCAATCATGGCCAAGGCTGACAACATCTGTACAGCCAAAATTACGGTGATCATTGCATTCATGCTTTGCTCCAAATCAAAATAACGTCTGTCTAAAGTTCAAGCACGCTTAAGCGGCCGTTGAACCTGCGGCCATGATGGCCAAAAAGTCTGGCGCCTTGAGGGCAGCACCGCCAATCAAGCCACCATCAATGTCGGGTTGTGCCAGCAACTGTGCGGCATTGGCGGCATTCATACTGCCGCCATACAAAATAGAAATACGCTCTGAATGCGACGTGGCCGCCTTCAACTGTGCACGCAAAACTGCGTGAACTTCTTGCGCCTGTTCGGGCGATGCCGTGCGGCCGGTACCGATGGCCCACACAGGCTCGTAGGCCACCACAATTTCGCTGATGCAATGGCCGTTGGTGTGGATGACAGCAGCCAATTGGCGCTTCACCACCTCTTCAGTTTTACCAGCCTCTCGGTCGGCCAACGTTTCGCCAACACACACAATGGGTGTGATGCCAGCCGACAACGCGCGCTGCGCTTTGAGGGCCACAGTGGCATCCGACTCTGCATGGTACTGGCGACGCTCCGAATGACCCACGATGGCGTAGCGCACCGCAAAATCTTTCAACATGTCAGCAGAGATTTCGCCTGTAAAGGCACCCGCCTCTTGTGCTGACACATCTTGCGAACCCAGGGCGATGAGCGATTGACCCGACAGAATGGCTTGCACCTGCGACAAATATGCCGCGGGCACACACACAGCAGCTTGGCAATTCATACCTTTGCTGCCGTCTAACACCGCCTGCAACAAAGATGCGTTGGCAGCCAAACTGCCATTCATCTTCCAGTTACCAGCAATGAGCTTTTTCTTCATGGTCAACCCCTCTTCGTTCCTTGTACGTTGCCTGTTCGTCGATTACTCTGAATGCGCAGGCGCAGCAGGACGATCGATCAAGGCTTTCATGGACAATTTCACGCGGCCTTTTTCATCGGTCTCGAGCACTTTGACTTTAACGATCTGACCTTCTTGCAAATAGTCGGACACCTTTTCAACGCGCTCGTGTGCAATTTGGCTGATGTGCAACAAGCCATCTTTGCCAGGCAACAAATTGATCAAGGCACCGAAGTCCAACAACTTGGTGACAGGGCCTTCGTACACTTTGCCGATTTCAACTTCGGCCGTGATCTGCTCAATGCGGCGTTTGGCTTCGTCAGCCTTGGCACCGTCTGCAGCCGCGATGGTGATCGTGCCGTCTTCGTTGATGTTGATCTGTGTGCCCGTTTCTTCGGTCAACGCACGGATGGTGGCGCCGCCCTTGCCGATCACATCGCGAATTTTCTCGGGATTGATCTTCATGGTGAAGAGCTTGGGTGCGAAGTTGGACACTTCTGTTTTGGCTTCGCTCATGGCGTCTTGCATTTTGCCCAAGATGTGCATACGCGCTTCTTTGGCTTGTGCCAATGCCACTTGCATGATCTCTTTGGTGATGCCTTGGATTTTGATGTCCATTTGCAAAGCAGTCACACCGTTGGTGGTACCGGCCACTTTAAAGTCCATGTCACCCAAATGATCTTCGTCGCCCAAGATGTCGGTCAACACGGCAAATCGGTTGGCATCTTTGATGAGGCCCATGGCAATACCGGCCACGTGTGCTTTCATGGGCACGCCAGCGTCCATCAAGGACAAGCAGCCACCGCACACAGAAGCCATGGAGGAGGAACCATTGGACTCTGTAATTTCGGAGACCACACGCATGGTGTAAGGGAATTCCTCTTTGGTAGGCAACACAGCGGCCAAAGCACGCTTGGCCAAACGGCCGTGACCAATTTCACGACGCTTTGTAGAGCCCATGCGGCCCACTTCGCCAGTGGCAAAGGGAGGCATGTTGTAGTGCAACATGAAGCGGTCTTCGTATTCACCGGCCAAGGCGTCAATGCGTTGTGCATCGCGCTCTGTACCCAAAGTGGCGATCACCAAGGCTTGTGTTTCGCCACGTGTGAACAAAGAAGAACCGTGTGTGCGTGGCAACACGGAGTTGCGAATTTCGATAGGACGCACAGTGCGTGTATCGCGGCCATCGATGCGGGGCTCGCCTGCCAAAATTTGGCTACGAACGATGTTGGCTTCGATGTCAAACAACATGCCTTCAACTTTGACGCTGTCGAATTCAACGCCGTCAGCTTTCAAAGCGGCCATGGTGGCGGCGTATGTTTCGCGGCAAGCCTGAGTACGGCTTTGCTTGTTGCGAATTTGATAGGCAGCGCGGAGTTTTTCTTCTGCGTGGGCGTTCACTTTGGCAATCAAAGCTTCGTCCTTGGCAGGCGCCGTCCAGTCCCAGGCGGGTTTGCCAGCATCGCGCACCAATTCGTGAATGGCGTTGATCGCAATGTTGCCTTGCTCGTGGCCAAACACCACAGCGCCCAACATGATCTCTTCAGACAATTGTTGCGCTTCAGATTCCACCATCAACACGGCAGCTTCTGTACCGGCAACGACCAAGTCCATTTGGCTGTCTTTGCGTTGTGTTTGACCAGGGTTCAACACGTATTCGCCGTTGATGTAACCCACGCGTGCAGCGCCGATAGGGCCATTGAAAGGCACGCCAGAAATAGACAATGCAGCGCTCACAGCGATCAAAGCTGCGATGTCGGCATCGACTTCAGGGTTCAAAGAAACGGTGTGCACCACAACGTGCACGTCGTTGTAGAAGCCTTCTGGGAACAGAGGGCGAATAGGACGGTCGATCAAACGGCTGGTGAGGGTTTCCAACTCGCTAGGCTTGGCTTCGCGCTTGAAAAAGCTGCCAGGGATTTTGCCGGCTGCGTATGCTTTCTCGATGTAATCCACGGTCAAGGGGAAAAAGTCTTGACCTGCTTTGGAATTTTTAGAAGCCACCACTGTGGCCAGAACCACGGTGTCTTCGATGTTGACCAGCACAGCGCCGGATGCTTGGCGTGCAATTTCGCCGGTTTCCATGATGACCTTGTGTTGGCCCCATTGGAAGGTTTTTGTCACTTTGTTAAAAATGGACATGTTGAGTAACTCCAGAAAATCACAGTGCAAACGGCTGCACTGAAAAGCCTAGATATTTGCAGTCTGAACTCGATGCCATTCCATGAATGATCTGCTCAATCACAGATGATTGATGGAATGACACAGCGCGGGTTCGGTCTGAAAACGTCTTTTTAGAAAACTTAAAGTAGAAAGCGCCTGAGCTAGCGGGCTAACTCAGGCGCTTGTCATCTTTCGATACGCTTATTTGCGCAGGCCAAGTTTGGCGATCAGAGCAACGTAGCGGTCAGCGTCTTTGGACTTCAAGTAGTCCAACAATTTACGACGACGGCTCACCATGCGCAACAAACCGCGGCGACCGTGGTGGTCTTTGGCGTGTGTTTTGAAGTGAGGTGTCAACTCGTTGATACGAGCTGTGAGCAAAGCCACTTGGACTTCGGGGCTACCAGTGTCATTGGCAGCGCGGGCATTGGCCTTAACGACTTCTGCTTTGATTGAAGATGCAATCATTTTTCTTCCTTGTTTTTCGGCCCTGTTCAATGGCAAAAGTCTGCCATTCAAAAGAGGTCGAGGTTTTATAACTTGCGCAAGCGGTTTGGAATCAACTGCTGCGTGCGATCTTAGCCAGGCGCTTCCCCCTCAGGGGCATCACTTGGCAAAGCCTCGGAATTATAACCATAGGCGCCTGCAGAATTCGACCTGCCAAGCACCACTGGCTATAAAAACAGGGCTGAAGCCTCAATTTCAGCCCAAAATACCCTCCTATGGACAAAATCAGAATCGACAAGTGGCTTTGGGCCGCGCGTTTTTACAAGACAAGGTCCCTGGCCACAGACGAGATTGGCAAGGGCCGGGTCGAAGTCAATGGCCAAACAGCAAAAGCCTCGCGCGACGTCAAAATTGGCGACACCGTCAGCACCCGCCAAGGCGATATCACCCGGACGCTCAAGGTTTTGGCACTCAGCGACCAGAGGGGGCCCGCACCTGTTGCCCAGTGCCTGTATGAAGAAACAACAGAAAGCATCGCGCTGCGGGAGAAAGCAAGTATCCAAAGGCGCCTGGCGCGCGAACCTGCATTGAGCATTGAGCAAGGCCGCCCCACCAAACGCAATCGGCGCGAGTTGGAAAAAGTCAAAGAAGTGGGCTGGAACGATCGTTGGAGCGCTTCGTTGGACGAGCACTGACACATAGGCGCCAGTTATCAACTGATTCGGGGGTTTTCACCCTCCCCTTCCCCAAAGCTCCCCTCTAAAGTCTGCGTTGATCGCAACACAGAGGAGACAATTTTGAAGTTTACGAAAAACGCAGCCAATGCCAAGCGCCGCTTTGGTTTAAACATCCTAGGCACCATCGGCTTGGTGGGCAGCTTGGGTATGGCCTTGCTGGCCAGTCACTCCGCCCTGGCGCAAGGCGCTTACCCCAACAAACCCATCCGATTGGTCGTGACATTTCCAACCGGCGGCGCCCCTGACATCTTGGCTCGCTTGTTCAGCGAAAAAGCCCAACTGGGTCAACCGATTGTGATCGACAACAAGCCAGGCGCAGGCGGCAACATTGGCAGCGACATCGTGGCCAAATCAGCTGGCGATGGTTATACCTTGGTCATGGGCACGGTGGGGACGCACTCCATCAATGGCGCGCTTTACGAAAAAATGCCCTACGACATGGTGAAGAACTTCACCCCCATCTCATTGATTGCATCTGCCCCCAATTTGCTGGTTGTCAACAATGATTTGCCAGTCAAAACGGTGCCAGAGCTCATTGCCTACATGAAAGCCAACCCCAACAAGTTGTCGTTTGGTTCTCCTGGGATTGGGACCTCTGTCCACATGTCTGGTGAATTGTTCAAGTCCATGACGGGCACCAGCATGACGCACGTCCCCTACAAAGGTCGACAGTTCTTCATTCCCGACCTCATTGGCGGCAGCATTCAATTGGTCTTTGACAACATGCCCTCCGCATTGCCCATGGCCAAAGAAGGCAAGATCAGAGCCATTGCGCAAACCACGGCCAAACGCTCACCTGCCGCACCCGACATTCCAACCGTGGCCGAATCTTTGCCTGGCTTTGAAGCCACCACGTGGTTTGCCATGTTTGCGCCAGCCAACACGCCCAAAGCGGTCATCGACAAATTGAACGCCGAAGCACTGCGCGTTTTCAAATTGCCAGAAGTCGCTGAGCGATTGAAAACGCTGGGATTGGATCCTGTCTTGTCGTCATCCGACGAGCTGGGCAAGTATCAAGCCAGCGAAATCGTGAAGTGGGCAAAAGTGGTCAAAGACTCTGGCGCTAAAGCTGAATAATATTTTTCAACCTATCTTCATTGGATTTAATTTATGACGCTTGAACTCAACCGCCGCGATGTACTCCAAGCAGGCCTTGCCGGCGCAGTGAGCATCGCAATGCCCGCTATGGCGCAAAGCAACTTCCCCTCCAAACCCATTAAGCTCATTTGTCCTTGGCCAGCAGGCGGCTCCACCGATGGCGTGATGCGTGCACTGGCAGAAAGTGCTTCCCGCATTTTGGGCAGCCCTGTGGTCATTGAAAACAAAGCGGGCGCCAGTGGCATGTTAGGCCCCAACGAATTGGTCAATGCCAAGCCAGATGGCTACACCTTGTCGCAATTGACCATTGGCATTTTGCGTTTGCCCCACATGCAAAAAATGCAATTCAATCCATTGCAAGACTTCACGTTCATTGCATGCCTAACTGGTTATACCTTTGGCATTGTGGTTCGCTCTGACTCGCCCATCAAATCCATCAAGGACTTGGTGGACTATGCCAAAGCCAATCCCGGCAAATTCACATTTGGCTCCACAGGCAATGGCACCACACCGCACTTGGCTGTTGAAGAATTTGCCATGAAAGCCGGCATCCAATTGCAGCACGTGCCTTTCAAAGGCAGTGCCGATGGCATGGCATCTGTTTTGGGTGGCCACGTGATGGCGCACAGCGATGCCACAGGATGGGCGCCGCATGTGGATGCGGGCACTTGCCGTTTGTTGGCGACGTACGGTAGCAAACGCACCAAGCGTTGGCCCAACGTCCCAACCCTGACTGAACTGGGCTACGACACAGTGTCCGACTCGCCATTTGGCATTGGTGGCCCTAAAGGCATGGACCCAGCCGTGACCAAAAAACTGCATGACGCTTTCAAGAAAACCTTGGAAGACCCTCAAGTGTTGGCCACCTTCGAGAAATTTGACCAGTCGGTGATTTACATGAACACCGAGGAATACACCAAGTTTGCGCGCGAAAACTATCAAAAAGAAAAAGCCATCATTGAAAAACTTGGCTTGGCCAAGCAAGGCTAAACAGACCACAAAAAAGCCCAGTCTTCACTGGGCTTTTTTGCGTCTCAGTCTGACCTAGCTTAAGAAGCTGGTCGAAGCATTTTGCAACTGCTGGGCAACTCAACTTCTGTGGCTTTGAATTGCTTCACTGTTTTAAAGCCATAGCCAGAGCCCTCAACATCAAAGGGCACATCACCACCGCCCTGTTTGGCCATCATGCCCACCACCAAGGGCTGCTGAAACTGATGATCTTGTGCGCGCATCTTGCCGCGTTGCCCCCCCAGACTCACATCGGCTTTTTCCAATTGCAGGGCCACTGCCAAGGGCTCGGAAGTACCCGCTTTTTCAATCGCCTGAACCAGTGCTTCCATCATGAGCTGCATGCGCAGGTGAACATAGTCTTCAGAAGGTTTTTCAAAGCGCTGCTTGAAGGCTTGATAGAACTTGATGCTTTCTGTACCTGGCACATTGGGCATCCATTCCGCGACAGCCAGAACCTTGCCAACGCCCGCATCGCCCATGGCTGCGGGGGCACCCAAGGCATTGCCATAAAAAGTGTAGAACTTGCCGTCGAACCCAACTTCCTTGGCCGCCTTCACCAGCAGCGTTAAGTCATTGCCCCAATTGCCCGTGATCACCGCTTGCGCACCAGACGCTTTAATTTTGGAAGCGTAGGGTAAAAAGTCTTTCACACGTCCCATGGGATGCAACTCGTCACCGGCCACTTGAATATCGGGTCGCAGTGTGCTGAGTTGCTGTTTGGCCTCACGCAGCACGGCTTGACCAAAACTGTAATCTTGGCCAATCAAATAAACAGACTTCAACTTCGCGTCTTGTTTCAACACCTGCATCAAGGCGGTCATCCGCATGTCCGCATGGGCATCAAATCTAAAGTGCCAAAAATTGCACTTGTCCTGTGTCAGCGCAGGATCTACCGCCGAGTAATTTAGGAAAAGTACTCGCTTTTGCACATCGCGGTCATTGTGTTTTTGAATGGCATCCATCAGCACCGCAGCATTGGCCGATGAGTTACCTTGTAAAACATATTGCGCCCCAGCATCGATGGCCGCACGCAATGACGTCAGGGCCTCTTCGTTTTGCCCCTTGCTGTCATAACGATTCAAGACCAGCAGGCGTTTGCCTTCAGCAGTTGAAACACCGCCGCGTGCGTTGACGCGCTCGATGGCCCAAACCAAATTGCGCAAGACGGCCTCCCCCGTATTGGCAAAGGGACCACTCATGCCTTCAATCATGGCCAATTGAATGGGGGGTTTTTGTGCCTGCGCTGTCATGCACATACACAGGAAAAGACAGGCAAAGCTGCGCGTCACTGAACGAAGCAAGTGAATCAAAACAAAATCCTCAAAAAATTAAATACTGGCTGGTGTGATGTTCGACAAAGGCCAACGTGGTTTCACGTCAAAGCTGTAGTCGCGTTGCGGAACTTGCTGTCCCGACTGAACACGCATGGCAGCAGCCATGGCAATCATGGCGCCGTTGTCTGTGCACAAATGCAGTTCTGGATAGTGCACCCGCACCCCTGCTTTTTGGCACGCTTGGTTAAGCTGCAATCGCAAAGATCGATTGGCCCCTACACCGCCAGCCACCACCAAGCGTCGCATGCCTGTGGCTCTGAGTGCTGCCATTGATTTTTTCAACAGCACGTCCACAATGGCGGCTTCTGTGGAGGCGGCCAAATCGGCTTTGTGTGTGGTCTGGGGATCATGCAAGCTGGCCCCCAATTTGTTGGCTTGCGTCAACACAGAGGTTTTCAGGCCTGCAAAGGAAAAATCAAAATCACCACTGTGCAGCAAAGGTCGAGGCAACTTGAAAGCTTGGGGATTGCCATTTTCTGCACACTTGGACAAAGCGGGACCGCCGGGATAACCCAAGCCCATGAGCTTGGCCGATTTGTCAAAGGCCTCACCGGCCGCATCGTCCACCGTTTCACCCAAAATTTCGTACGAGCCCACCGCTTCAACGCGCATGAGTTGCGTATGGCCACCCGAAACCAACAGGGCCACGAATGGAAACTCTGGCGGGTCATCGCTTAAAAAAGGCGACAGCAAATGGCCTTCTAAATGGTGCACACCCAACACGGGCTTGTTCAATGCGGCGCCTAAGGCACAGCCCACGCCGGCGCCCACCAGCAAGGCCCCGGCTAAACCAGGGCCACGGGTGTAGGCCACCACATCGACTTGGTCTAAATCAAGCTGAGCCTGCTTCAAAACTTCTCGCGTGAGGGGAACCACCCGTTTGATGTGATCACGGCTGGCCAATTCAGGCACGACACCACCATAGGCTTGGTGCATGTCGATTTGGCTAAACAAAGCATGCGACAAAAGGCGTGGGACACCCGTTGCTTGGGTTTCCACCAAAGCCACACCGGTTTCGTCACAAGAAGACTCAATTCCAAGAAAAAGCATAGGGGCAGAGTTTATGCGATGCCCTGAATCGGACTATTTTGAAAGGACATGCGATGTCTGGCGCATAACTTGCATGAACAGAAAAAAGTCAGTTCTGCAAATTCTGACAGTGATGAAACTTGATGATCAAACCCTCTAAGCCCCAGAAACTCAAACCCTCAGAGGCCCTGCGCATTGTTGTGGTGGCCCCCGACTTGGCGGTGACAGATCCGGAAGATGATCACGCGCTGTCTCAAGCAAAGCGCTCGCGTGCCTTGCGCATTGGCTTGCTTGAAAACGGCTTCAATCTCATTGCCTCTTTGCCCGCTGATGTCTTTTTAGCCGATCGAATAGCCCAACTACAACCCGACTTGATCATTGTTGACGCTGAATCAGAGGCCAGAGATGCGCTAGAGCACGTCGTTTTTGCCACGCGCGATGCGCGCCGCCCCATTGTGATGTTTACCGACGACAGCGACACGAGTCATGTCAAGGATGCCGTTGCGGTGGGCGTCTCCGCCTACATCGTAGACGGCTTGGCCAGCTCCCGCATCAAACCTATCTTGGAGGTGGCCATGGCACGTTTTGAATACGAAGAACGGCTGCGCCAAGAGCGAGACCAAGCGAGGAGTGACTTGCAAGACCGCACCCTCATTGACCGCGCCAAGGCACTTTTGATCAAGCACCAAGGCTGCACAGAAGAGCAAGCCTTCTCTAAATTAAGAAAGGTGGCCATGGACAAAGGGCTCAAGTTGGGTGAAGTGGCTCAACGGACTTTAGACATGGCAGATCTTCTCAAATCATGAGCATGCTTGGAGAAATGACCATGCATTGCATCGTGAAAGTGCATATTTTTGGTGCAAGCAACTCAATTTAAAGTGCACCACTCCCTAGCTTGGGGCGGCAAAAGCATGAAATATCAGGGTTTCCACTTGGCACAGGTATTGCAAACGATTTGAAACAAGAACCTGCGAAGGTTCAGGACAAAGGCGTCCCCACCCGTTCAAACACTCGAACGCGGTGAGGACGCCTTTGTCGTTTCTGTCCATTTTTAACTTGTTTGAGGAGCCACACCATGACCGATATTTTGGAGACCCCGATGAGCCGACGCAATGTTCTGCAAGCCGCCACCGCCGGCGCATTGACCATCGCACCCGCCCTGCGCGCTGCAGTCTATGCCCAAGGTTCAGACAAACCCGAAAAAGAAGAAGTTCGAATTGGTTTCATTCCTTTGACCGATTGCGCCAGTGTGGTCATGGCCTCCGTCTTGGGCTTCGACAAAAAATATGGTGTGAAAATTATCCCCACCAAAGAAGCCAGTTGGGCGGGAGTGCGCGACAAACTGGTCAATGGTGAACTCGATTTTGCACATGTGTTGTACGGACTGATTTACGGCGTGCACTTAGGCACTTCGGGCCCCAAAAAAGACATGGCCATCCTGATGACTTTGAATCAGAACGGTCAGGCCATCACGCTGTCCAAAAAATTAGCTGACAAAGGTGCCGTAGACGCTGCCAGCTTGGCCAAGCTCATGGCCACCGACAAACGTGAGTACACCTTTGCGCAAACTTTTCCTACTGGCACGCAT
>ERZ1034365.53-NODE-53-length-58692-cov-3.797697_pt1 | contig 58692 bp, 55 predicted proteins | sample MGYA00520615_ERZ1034365 | MGnify/ENA primary metagenome ERZ1034365 (study PRJEB33736, sample SAMEA104284505) | Azolla filiculoides | biome: Urban; feature: Water surface; material: Ditch water | place: Netherlands | collected 2015-10-28 | depth 0-0.1 m ...
AAAGGATCTGTTGCCGTTTATAGTTCCTGCAATTACGGTGTCTCCGCTCTTTTTGTCAGCAGGAATGGGTTCTCCCGTTATCATAGCTTCATCTATACTGCTTTCGCCCTCGGTAATTTTTCCATCTACCGGAATTTTATCGCCGGGTTTTACACGCAATAAATCCCCTTTTTTAATATCATGAATCGAAATAACGGTATCAGTTCCATCTACAACCAATACGGCTTCGGTTGGCGCTAATTTCAATAATTCTTTTATGGCTCCGTTCGTGCGACTGTGTGCTTTTGCTTCAAGCAATTGCCCTAATAAAACCAATGTTAGTATAACCGTTGTTGCTTCAAAATAAAGCAATACAGCTCCGTGTTCAGTTTTGAATTCAACGGGAAAAATATCCGGAAAAAACAATCCAATTATACTAAACAAGAAAGCGACACCAGAACCAATCCCGATGAGGGTAAACATGTTTAAGTTCCACGTTATTACTGATTTCCAAGCGCGTACAAAAAACAACCAGCACGCATAAAAAACAACCGGAAGCGATAAGAGAAACTGCACCCAATTCCATTGTGTAGTATCCATAACTTTCATTAGCTTCTTCTTTCTCTTCATTATTAGACCAAAAATGAATACTAAATCCATTCCGCAAATAGGGCAAGATCACGGACCGTCCTTAATCACTTCGGGATGCATGGGACACGTGTACATTTTTTTAGACAGTGTTAACTCTTGGGCTTTTACCAAATCCATACCGCAAACCGGACAATCTCCTGCTGTATCATAAACTTTTTCGCCTTCGCAATGCATGGGACAATAGTATTTTCCGTTAGCAGTGCTGGGCAATACTACTTTTTTATGCTGATGGGCAGGATTGCTGCAACAGGATTTAGCTGCTGGTTTTTCGGATATACCAGGGGAATCAACAGCAGTACTCATGGCAATGGTATAGTTCCCAACGGCTGCTAATGCCTCTTGTAATTGTGCAGTTGGAATGTGTTTTTCCATTGTAATAATGGCTTCTTGCGGATGGAGTGTAACTGTTGCCTGAACTCCTTCAACTGCATTTAATGTTTTTTCTACTTTAGAACGACAGCCATCGCATGACATTCCAGAAATAGTATAAGTATGTATCATAATTTTGGATTAAAAAAAACAGCCTCATAAAAATACAAGGCTGTTTAAAAAATTAATGGTTGTGATTGTCTTCTTTTTCATCATTTTCTTTTGGAGTCATTGCCATACCACATTTAGGACATTTTCCTGCTTTTTCAGCGGTTGCACCATCCATTTTACAAATATATTTTGTTTTTACGGTTGTTCTTGCTTGACTTCCTTTGACAGTTGTACTGCGTTTTGATGTTTTGGTTTTAACCAAGTCCATACCACATTTGCTACAAGCGCCTTTTTTCATACTCATTTCTTTGGGATGCATTGGGCAGGTGTACATGGTTTTTTGCTCTTCTTTTTCGGTCATTGCCATGCCGCATTTAGAACATTTCCCTTTTTGCATGCTCATTTCTTTGGGATGCATCGGGCAAGAATACATCGTTTTTTGCTCTTCTTTTTTAGAAGTCACAGTTGTTATTTGTGCTGACACTGTGGTACTAACTGTAAATAATACAATTAATACAATGATTATTTTTTTCATGTTTTTTTGTTTTTGTTTGTTAATTTCAAGTGATTATCTAAGCCATAGCATCTGCGCTATATGATAAATTACCATGGATTAAAGTTACTATTTTTATAGCATTTATGGAACTGACCAGACCTTTTTATGGCTGTCACAAAAAGAATTTAACCTATTTTAGGCGGAAGCCAAATGGATCGGAAATCAGAAGATACATAGATTTCTGAATAATAATAATTTTGTTTCTCGGGAGAGAAAAGGAATCTGTTATTTTTTAAATCGGGATATTCTACCAACGGTAAACCCAAATGAACTGAGGAGTAACTGCAGGAAACACTTTTACAACCTCCGTTACAGCTTTTATGGCCGTTCTGTTTTGAATCTTTGGCTGCATGACAACAAGCCGACTGCTCTTTTCTGGAAGAAGATTCTTTTTTACAGCAGTGCTTTTCTGATTTAGTTTCACAGGCAAAAGCCGTGTTTGGCATCATAAAGAAACCAAACACAACAAATAGCACGATGTAACTTATTTTTGACATGAATCAGAAAATATAAAAAACAAAGGTATTCAATTCACACTTATCATGAATCTATTCGCTCACAAAAACGTGTTAAAACAATTATTTCCCTTCGCCTAAAATCCCATTCATAATAGATTGAGAAAGGGATAAAACGATACTAAACAGTAAGGCTGTCCAAAACGAATCAACACTAAATCCTCCTACAATATTGGTACACAATAAAATAATCAACGCATTAATTACCAACAAAAACAATCCTAAGGTAAGGATGGTTACGGGCAAAGTCAAGATTACTAAAATAGGTTTAATAAATATATTGAGTAACCCAAGGACAACAGCAACAATCAAAGCAGTTGTGAATCCGGCGACATGAACTCCCGGCATAAAGTGGGCAATAAGCAAAACTAAACCTGAGGTAACGAGAATTCTGGTCAATAGCTTCATAACTTTTTGTTTTAAAATTTGAATAAATGTAATAAAAATTTAAACTTGATTTCTTTATTTTAAAAACGAAACGACCTTTTCATAAAATACTGCCGGATTTTCGGCATGAAGCCAATGACCTACATTAGGAATCGTTTCTATGATTGAATTCGGGAAATGATGTTTGATATTTTCAAAATCAGATTCCAATATATAGTTAGAATTTCCGCCACGGATAAAAAGTGTTGGCTTCTCAAAGATTAAATTTTCGGGCAATGCAACTCCAATTTCGTCCATTTTAGTATTGAAAACCGCTAAATTAAATCGGAAAGCCAATTGTCCCGGTTCTTTCCAATAGAGGTTTTTCATCAAGAATTGTCTGGTTCCAAAATCAGGAATGTATTTTGCCATCACTTCTTCGACCTCATTTCGGCTTGGTTTTACCGAGAAATCAACGGCGTTTAATCCTGCCAAAATATCCTGATGGTGCTGCGGATAAAATTTAGGACCAATGTCGGCAACAATTAATTTATCGACCAATTCCGGATGTGTTGTTGCCAAGAGCATCGCTACTTTTCCGCCCATAGAATGACCAATAATATTAATTGCGTCTAAAGAGTTGTCTTTACAATACGCCAAAACATCTTGCATCATGACTTGATAACTAAACGCATCAGACTGAAAACTTCGTCCGTGATTGCGTAAATCTAACAGGTGCACTTGATATCCTTCGGTCGCAAATTGAGCGCCTAATGTTTTCCAATTGTCGGACATTCCTAAAAATCCATGAAGAATTAGTAGTGGTTTTCCGGAACCTTCTATTTTTGAGTAGAGCATTTGATTTTTTTAGAAAGGAATTAAAATTATAAACCATCAAAAAATTAAGTTTTGAATTAATCGTTCTTAATTTCTTTGTGGTTTTAAAAACTATTTCAATTTTTGTAAATACATGTTGATTACATTTTCCAGCCCCAAATAAATGGATTCAGAAATCAACGCGTGTCCGATGGAAACTTCTAATAATCCCGGGATATTTTGTTTAAAAAACTGAATGTTATCCAGACTTAAATCATGACCTGCATTGATTCCCAACCCAATTTGATTGGCCAAAATTGCAGCTTCTAAATACGGTTCGATTCCGTTTTTATTCCCTAAACTGTATTGATGCGCAAAGGCTTCGGTGTACAATTCAATTCTTTCGGTTCCAATGGCTTTTGCGCCTTCAATCATATTGAGAACAGGATCCACAAATATGGAAGTTCGGATGCCGTTGCGCTGAAATTCCTGAACAATCTCTTTTAAAAATGAAGCATGTTTAATGGTATCCCAACCCGCATTTGAAGTTATAGCATCAACTGCATCAGGAACAAGAGTCACTTGTTCCGGTTTGATTTCAAGCACTAAATCGATAAAACTTTTCTCTGGATTTCCTTCAATATTATACTCGGTATAAACGATTGATTTTAAATCACGGGCATCTTGATATCGGATGTGACGCTCGTCCGGACGCGGATGAATGGTAATGCCTTGCCCGCCAAATTTTTGAATATCGGTGGCTACTTTTAATAAATCAGGGACATTTCCGCCGCGTGCATTACGCAAAGTGGCTATTTTATTGATATTTACACTTAACTTTGTCATAGAATCTGGTATTAATTTTGGAAATACTATATTTGTAGTGGCAAAAATACAAAGTAAAAGGTAGCCGTTTTTGCGTTTTTTTGATTATTTTGCATGCACTATTGAGGAATGACTTATGACAGAGATTACGAACTATATTACCAATGATTTTAGAGCCATTGACAGCCAGGAAACGATTACGGCTGCTCAAGACTTTTTTAATGAATTGAACTTTTCAAATTTCCCGGTAGTCGAAGAAGGTATTTTTATCGGAAGTCTTGCTGCCGATGATTTAGAAACTTTTGATAATGACAAAAAAGTTGGGGATTATAAATACACTTTAGAACATTTTTTTGCCAGAACCAATATGATTTGGCTGGATGTTTTAGAAGTTTTTGCTAAAAATCAAACTAATATTGTTCCTGTTTTAGACGAAAATAATAAATATGTAGGCTATTATGAAATAGGCGATATCATGAAATTTTTTCATGAAACTCCTTTTTTAAAAGAGCCAGGTGGAATAATTATTGTAAAAAAAGGTGTTTTAGATTATTCTATGAGTCAAATTACCCAAATTATAGAAAGTAATAATGGGAAACTTTTAGGATTATTTGTATCTGATTCTGATGTAGACACTATTGAAATCACCATTAAAGTGAGTCTGGGCGCACTTAACGAAATCATTCAAACCTTTAGAAGGTATAATTATGAAATTGTTTCGGAACATCATGAGGACAACTACATCAACAATCTAAAAGAGCGTTCCGATTATTTGGATAAATATCTTAATATATAGTTTAATCGTTTATTAGACAAACCATTAAACAATTAACCGATTAAACAATCCTATGAAAGTAGCTATATACGGACAATATTATCTTGTAAGCACAGAACCCATCATAAAAGACATTTTTAGTTTTTTTAATAAAAACAATGTTGAAATGATCATTGAGCTGGAGTTTCTAAAAATGCTCAATGAAAAAAAAATCATCCACGAAGAATACAAAACCTTTTCCTCGCACACAGAATTAGATGCAAGTTTTGATATGCTAATCAGTATTGGCGGAGACGGAACTATTTTGAGAGCTGCCACCTTAGTTCGCAATTCAGGCGTACCTATATTAGGTATAAATGCAGGACGATTGGGATTTTTGGCCACTGTTCAAAAAGAAAATATTGAGGAGTTCATGCAATTTATCATCGAGAAAAAATTTACCATCTCTGAGCGTTCGTTATTGAGTTTGTCTTGTTCTCCAGAAAATGATGCTTTTCAAGATATTAATTTTGCGATGAATGAAATTTCGGTTAGCCGAAAAGACACCACTTCGATGATTACAATTGATACCTACCTCAATGGTGAGTTTTTAAATTCGTATTGGGCCGATGGATTAATTGTTTCTACTCCTACTGGTTCTACCGGATATTCGTTAAGTTGTGGCGGACCAATCTTAACTCCAAACGTAAAAAGCTTAGTCATCACTCCTATCGCACCGCATAATTTAAATGCAAGACCATTGGTCGTTCCGGACGAAACCGAAATTCGATTGCGCGTTACCGGAAGAGAAGAACAATATTTAGTTTCCTTAGATTCAAGAGTTGCTTCTGTCAAAAATGAATCGGTATTGACGATTAAAAAAACGCCTTTTCATATTAATATGGTAGAAATTCCCGAAGAAACTTTTTTGAAAACTCTTCGTACCAAATTACTTTGGGGTGAAGACAGACGAAATTAGATATTTATTAAATTCATACTATACGATTCCTCCTCTTTTTACCGTTTCTGTTGTATCAAATCCCTATTGAACAGCAATTCATAATTTCTATTGCTCAAAAAAGACACATTTAGCCTAATGGGTATTGATTCGTATTGATAATTATTATATTTGCACGCAATTTTTAATTAAATGAATAGAATTCTTAAGTTATTGTTTGTTATTTTTCCTTTGATATCCATCAATGCTCAAATACATGAGATTGGGGTTTTCATAGGCGGAAGTAACTATATTGGAGAAATTGGCCCAACGACATACATCGCACCAAACGAACCTGCAATTGGAATTCTTTATAAATGGAATAAAAGTCCGAGACATGCTTATCGATTTTCCTATACACAATCTAAAATAAAATCAAACGATCTTGATTCGAAAGAGATCAGTCGAAACCAAAGAGGCTATTATTTTGAAAACAACATCAAAGAATTCGCCGCTGGTCTTGAGTTTAATTTTTTTGATTTTAATCTTCATGAACTTAAAAACAAAACTACTCCATATGTATATTCCGGTCTAAGTTATGTACATTACGAGGGTTTATTTTTTGCTGATGGCGTAACAAAATCAGATGCGAATCACGGAGCAATCGCAATTCCGATAATTTTGGGCGTAAAGTCAAATATTACCCCTAATTTTGTTTTGGGTTTAGAAGTTGGAGCAAGATATACATTTGCTGATGACATTGACGGCAGTAATCCGACAAATAAAAATTTAGAGAACTTACGATTTGGAAACTTAAATAATAATGACTGGTATGTTTTTTCGGGGCTGACCCTGACGTATACTTTTGGAAACAAACCGTGTTATTGTGCAGAATAAAGAAATGGATTTACTCAATACTATAGATACTACTAATTTACCCAAGCATGTAGCCATCATCATGGATGGCAACGGGCGCTGGGCAAAGCAACAAGGATTGCTGAGAGCTTTAGGTCACGAAAGTGGAACAAAATCGGTGAAAACAACTATAGAAGCTTGCGCAAAATTAGGAATAGAGTTTCTGACTTTATATGCTTTTTCGACCGAAAACTGGAACAGACCAAAGTTAGAGGTAGAAACTTTAATGAAGTTACTCATCCGTTCCTTAAAAAAAGAACTTTCAACCTTACAGGAGAATAATATTAAGTTGAATGCAATTGGTAATTTAGAGAAGCTTCCTAAATCTGCTCAGAAAGAGCTTCAAGATGTAATCCATAAAACAAAAAACAACACCCGATTAACTCTAACCTTAGCCTTAAGTTATGGCGCAAGGGAAGAAATTGTAAATGCTGTCAGAAACATCAGTAATAAAGTTAAAAATAATATAATTTCATTAGACTCTATTGACGATTCAATTATAAATGAGCATCTTTACACGCAAAATTTACCGGATGTAGATTTATTAATACGAACCAGTGGAGAACATAGAATAAGTAACTTTTTGTTATGGCAAATTGCCTATGCAGAATTATATTTTACTGAGATCTTATGGCCAGACTTTAAAGAACAAGATTTATATGAGGCTATCGTTAGTTATCAAAAAAGAGAACGTAGATTTGGAAAAACAAGTGAACAAATTAAATAATTTTTTAGTGTTACATAAAAGCATAAAAATAGTCCTTACCCTATTAGTTTTTGGAGGTTTTTCTCAAATTAAAGCTCAAGATAGAGTTCCTTTCGACCAAGGAAAAAAATACATTCTGGCAGATGTAAATGTTGTTGGCAAAATAAGTTTTAACAATCAAACCGTAGTTACTTTTTCGGGCCTTGAAAAAGGACAGGAAATCACAATTCCAGGCGAGGAAATAAGTAGTGCCATCAAGAAATTAGGTAAATTAGGTCTTTTTAATGAAATCTCATTTTACGTAAACAAAATCCAAAACGACAGTATTTATTTAGACTTAAATCTGGAGGAATTACCTAAACTAAACGAGGTAAAATTCGTAGGCGTTAAGAAAAGTAAAACAGAAGCTTTAATAAAAGACAACGGCTTAACAAACAACAAAGTAGTAAACGAAAACTTAATTACTACAACCCGAAACTACATTGAAAACAAATACAAAAAAGACGGGTATTACAACACCAAAGTAAACATCAATACAATTGTAGACACCACAACAATAAACCGAGTAAATATGGTGGTTACTGTTGACAAAGGGACAAAAGTAAAAATTGACGAAATTGATTTTACGGGTAATACAAAACTGTCTGACAAAACCTTACGCAAGGCAATGAAAGACACCAAACAAAAGAAACTAACCCGCGTTTTGAAAGCGTCTAAATTTATAAAAGACAAATACAAAACTGATTTAGAAAAAGTAATCGATTCTTATAAAGAAAAAGGATACAGAGATGCTAGAATTATCTCTGATTCTGTTGCTTACGATAAAAACAAAAAAGCATTAACCATTAAAATAAATGTAGAAGAGGGAAACAAATACTATTTTGGAGATATCAAATTCCTAGGAAACACCGTGTATTCTGACCAAGGACTTACCCGAGTTTTAGGAGTTAAAAAAGGTGACATTTACAACGGTGTTTTATTAGAAAAAAGAATTGCAGATAAATCAAAACCAGATGGTGAAGATATTACCAATTTGTATCAAAATAATGGTTATTTATTTTCGAATATTAATGCAGTTGAAGTAAAAACAGCTAACGACACCATTGATTTTGAGATTAGAGTTACCGAAGGACCAATAGCGTATTTCAACAAAATAACCGTGGTTGGGAATGACAAAACAAACGACCGTGTTATTTATAGAGAATTAAGAACAAAACCGGGAGAAAAATATAGCAAAGAAGAATTAGTAAGAACCATTCGTGAAATTGGACAATTAGGATTTTTTGATCCGGAAGCGATTGACCCAAAATTCAAAAATGTAGATTCTGGCGCAGGAACTGTTGACATCGAATACAATTTGATAGAAAAAGGATCGAGCCAAATAGAACTTCAAGGTGGTTATGGCGGAGGTGGTTTTATAGGTACATTAGGATTGTCCTTTAATAATTTCTCAGCCAGAAACATGTTCAACAAAGAAGCTTACAAACCATTACCAATGGGTGACGGACAAAAAGTATCTTTACGATTACAAGGAAGTACTTACTTTCAAACCTATAGCGTATCGTTTTCGGAACCTTGGTTTGGAGGAAAAAAACCAGTACAATTTAGCTCTTCTATCTCGTACAGCAAGCAATTTTTGAACAACTACATCACGCAAAGAGTAGACAAAACCAAAAGTTTTAACATCTTGACTTTGTCTTTAGGTTTAGCCAAAAGGTTAACCGTTCCTGATGATTATTTTGTTTTATCACAATCTATAAGTTACCAACACTATGATTTAAATAATTACAATACCGGATTATTTACTTTTGGAAATGGTGCTTCGAGAAATTTAGCGTACACAGTTGGATTAACAAGAAGTAATAAAGGAACTAACCCAATTTTCCCAATGTATGGATCGGAATTCAGTATTTCGGCAAAACTTACACCTCCTTATTCGTTACTAAACGGAGTTGATTATGCGGCATTAGGAGACAAGCAAGAATACAAATACAAACACACGGGTACAACTTATACAGGTACAAATGGAATTCAAGTAAATGCAGGTGATTATCTAGAAGCTATTCCAACCTCAACTAATCCATATCCGAATAGTGTTTCAAATTATCAAGATGCCGTTGCAGACCCTGCAATTGTGGATCAAAAGAAATTCAACTGGTTAGAATATTATAAAATAAAATTCAAAGCAGATTGGTATACTAAAGTTTATGGTAAATTAGTACTTCGAACTTTATCTGAATTTGGATTCTTAGGCGCTTACAATCAGGAAAGAGGTATTGTTCCTTTTGAACGATTCTATTTAGGTGGAGACGGATTGGCCAATTATTCTATGGATGGTAGAGAAACAATACAATTAAGAGGATATCCAAACAACTCTTTAACACCTATTAACAGTGATGGAGAACAAATTGGAGCAAGTGTTTACAATAAATTCTCTTTAGAATTGCGTTATCCAATTACATTAAAATCATCGGCATCGATTTATGCCTTAACGTTTTTAGAAGCAGGTTCATCCTATGATACGTTCAAAAACTATAATCCTTTTTCATTAAATCGTTCTGCCGGATTTGGGTTGCGTGTATTTATGCCGGCATTTGGATTATTAGGAATTGATTTTGGACATGGTTTCGATGCCTTACCAGGACAATCAAAACCAAACGGGTGGGAAACACATTTTATCATTGGACAACAATTTTAGAATTTAATCTAATTTTTTCTAATACAATAAAGCTATGAGAAAACAATTTTTATTTCTATTTTTAGCCCTTAGTACAGGATTTTTTGCCCAAGCACAAACCCGAGGAACTAAAGTTGGTTACATTGATATGGAATACATATTGCAAAATGTACCCGATTACGCAGAAGCCCAAAACCAATTAGAGCAAAAAGCTCAAAAATGGAAACAGGAAATAGAAACTAAAAAAATTGAAATCGATAAGCTGAAAGAAGCTTTGAAAGCGGAGAGTCCTTTGTTAACCAAAGAACTTATCAACGAAAGAGAGACAGAAATCAAGTTTCTTGAGAATGAAAAATTAGAATATCAGCAGAAAAGATTCGGAGCAAATGGCGATTTGATTGCACAAAAATTAGTTTTGGCAAAGCCAATTCAAGATCAAGTTTTCACCGCAGTTCAGGATATTGCAGAAGCCAAAAAATATGATTTCATATTTGACAAATCTTCCGACTTGACAATGCTTTTTGCAGCAAAACGATTTGACATAAGCGATCAAGTAATCCGAGTATTGAATCGAGCAGAAAAAAGAGAGCAACTAAGCAAGAAACAGCTTAAAGAAGAAGAGGCAAAAGAAAACAAAGAAGATGAGTTGGATGAAAATCCAATTTTGGCAGAAAGACAAAAAGCATTAGACGAAAAGAAAGCGGCAAGAGACAAAATCATCGCTGACAGAAAATTGCTTCAAGAACAAAAGAAAAAAGAATTTGAAGAAAGAAGAAAACAACTTCTGGCTGAAAGAGAAGCTAAAAAAAATGGCACGGTTTCTGCCTCTGCTAAAACAGAAACGGCAAAAACAACAGAGCCTGCTAATGACACTGCTAAAATAGCAGCCGAAGAAGCTAAGCAAAAACAAATAGATGCTAAAGCAAAAACGCTGGAAGATCGTAAAAAAGTAGTTGAAGAACGTAAGAAAGCCGCAGAAGAAAGAAAAAATCAAGTGTTAGCGGATAGAGAAGCTAAAAAAAATGGTGCGACTCCTGCCGATGCGAAGACAGAAACAACTAAAATATCAGAAACTAAAACTGAAGTAGCACCAGCAGAAGAAACTGCTAAAACAGCGACTGAGGAAGTAGAAGAAAAACAAATAGACACCAAAGCAAAAACGCTTGAAGATCGTAAAAAAGTGATCGAGGAACGTAAGAAAGCTTTGGAAGAAAAGAAGAAAAAAACATTAGAAGAAAGAGAAGCATTAAAAAAAGCGAACGAAGAAAAATTAAAAGAAAAAACAAAAACTAATTAATTACTTAATATTTTAAACACGATGAAACAAATCAAAACTTTATTAATTGCTGCAATACTAATTTTAGGAGCAAACCAAACTATTAGTGCCCAAGCAAAAACTGCTCACGTTGATGTTAGCGAAATTATGGCAAAAATGCCAGCTATGTTAGATGCTCAAAAACAATTAGAAAAATTGAGTACTACTTATGATGCAGACTACAAAAAAATGGTAACTGAATACCAAGCAAAATTAGCACAATACGAAAAAGAAGCTGCAACTGTTACAGAAGCTGTAAACGGAGAGCGTTCTAAAGAAGTACAAGAAATGCAAAAAAGAATTGTTGATTATAGAGACAATGCTCAAAAAGAATTGCAACAAAAAGAATCTGATATCGTAAAACCATTGATGGAAAAAGTAAGAGCTTCTATCCAAAAAGTTGGAAAAGCGAAAGGTTTCCAATATGTACTTGACGGTTCTACTCTTTTACTTGCTGATGGTCCAAACTTGACTATTGACGTTAAGAAAGATTTAGGTTTCTAGTCTACTTTTTTAAACTATAAAAAAACTGCTCATCCAATATTAGGATAGAGCAGTTTTTTTTTGCCAAACCATATATTTTTAGGATATTTAAATCCAAGAAACTAACTTTGTGTATATGTACAACGACCAACCTATAGGGATTTTTGACTCAGGCATTGGAGGAACTTCGATTTGGAGAGAAATACACCAACTGCTTCCCAATGAAAAAACCATCTATCTAGCAGATAGTAAAAATGCGCCTTACGGTCAAAAATCAAAACAGGAAATTATTGCTTTGAGCATGAAAAACACTGATTTTCTGCTTACAATGAATTGCAAACTCATTGTAGTTGCTTGTAATACTGCAACCACAAATGCAATACAAGAGTTACGGGAGAAATATGATATTCCGTTTATTGGTATTGAACCGGCAATAAAACCGGCAGCCAATAATTCGAGAACACAAACTATAGGTATCTTAGCCACAAAAGGAACGCTGAACAGCGAGTTATTCAATAAAACCACCGAGATGTTCCAAGACACAAAAATCATTGAACAAGTAGGTTATGGATTAGTACAACTGATTGAAAATGGTCAAATCAATTCACCCGAAATGACTCAACTGCTCCAATCTTACCTTACACCAATGATTGAAGCTAATATTGATTATTTAGTTTTAGGCTGCAGTCATTATCCGTATTTGATTCCTCAAATAAAAAAAATACTGCCACCACACATTCACATTATTGATTCTGGTGAAGCGGTTGCCAAACAAACGCAAAACATATTGAGAGACAAAGTCGGCTTTTCTTCGGAAACAAAAAAAACTCCCATTTTCTATACCAATACTAATCCAAAGGTACTATCAGAAATATTGGGAGGAAACTATCTTGTGGAAGAAATAGATTTCTAATTATTCGAATTTTCGTTTAACAAACCAGATTCCGTCTAAACATAAATTCAGTGATATTTTATGGTAATTCTCCTTGATAAGACCATTACTGATTTTCCCTTTTTGCCCGTAAGAATAAGTCACATTTAAGGCTGAAAATGTATTTTCGATAGGAAGAGACACTCCAAAAGAAACAGAGCTGTTATTGATTCTTTGATTATCAATTTCTAAAAAACCAGTATCGTAATTGACTCCCGCAGCATATTGAATTCGGTCGAAATAACTTTTATACGACTTTCGTTTTTTATACGAAAACCCTAAAGCAAATTTATCCTGATTAACATAAGTCCCATACAAATCAGATTGATTCGTACTGTTCCACAATGCTTTTTCATAATCTAAAGTTAGATTTAAATTGTTTTTAAAAACTTTGCTTAGCCCTACTCCAACTTCTAATGGCATATAATAATCATCTACATCCGATTCTAATTCTGATTCGATGGTTATGGTAGTCGCAATATTAGTTGAAACGACCGATTGAATTTTTGAAGCCCGAATTTTTGCAGGTGATTTTATTTTCATTCCTAAAGTAAAAGTAGAATCAACTTTAAACTGCGCACCAAGAATTGGTCGAATTCCGCTATAACTTGTCTTCTTATAAATATTCGTTATCGAACTGGAAATGGTATAATTTCTGTCATCAGTTGTATTGCCAAAAAGAAATGCAGTCGTAAGTCCCAATGCTAATTTATTGCTTACCCGATATCCGTAGGAAACATCAAAATCATTCAATCCGCCAGAACCTGTAACATCCAGATTATAATTTTCCCGACTGTCTTGTATGGGTAATATTAAATTTGATATTTTAAAAGAAGAACTGGAATACGGTTTTAATGCTAAACTAAAAGCAGATTTTGAAGTAATAGGAAAAGCTAAAGCCAAGTGCGAAAATTGGAAATTATTTCGGCTTTCCTTTTTGGAATTATCTTCATAAGTAGAAAAAATAGATTTGCCTCCAACATCAAACAAAAAATGATTTTTGTACATAAATGCCAAAGAAGCCGGATTGAGATTATTGATAAATTGGTCCGAAGGCAAAGCAATTCCAGAGGAACCAATAGCCGGAATTGAACCAAAATCAGAATCATATAAACTCCCTAAACCATATAGTGAATATGGCGAGCTAGAAATACTTTGTGATTGAGAACTCAAAGTCACAAAGACGAACAAAACGGTACTTATTATTTTACTTTTCATTTAATACGTAATGTAATAGATTTTCAATTCCACCTTATTAGTGGCATTTTTCTGATTGCCAAGCACAACCCTGTCAACTGCTTTAGAAATACTGGGAAGCGTTAAGATTAAAGAAGATCTGGAATCTAATTGCTTGACTAGTTCGCTTTGTAAAAAAGAACCAATAGATATACTGTAACCAACATTTTCGTTAAACTCATCATTGGCATTATTCAAAATCGCATGTAAAACAGTTCCATCCGAATTATACAACGACCCTTTGAGCCTGTTTAATTTATCACTAACATAAACCTGTAACGAATCGGGCAATGGATAAGCATCTGAATAGGAATTATTGATGGGTTTTATCATTAATTGCGCATCTACAATTGCGCCTTTTTCGGCAATGTATTTCAATTGTTTAATGTTGGGAAAATCAATCCTGACGGCCATTCCGGTTCCGGATTGAATGAAAGCTTTATTATCCGTTTGTGAGCCGGACAACACCGTGGTTGAAACGGGTAAATTCTGAATCAGAGTTCCGGTTCTGTCCAAAGTAATGTTGTTAAATTGCTTGGCAACATCCTGAATCGTGAAGTTTTTGACCAATGAAGTTTCGGAATCGCCCAAATATTTCGAATAATACAATCGAACAACACTAGATGTATTAAAACCAATCACCGAAGATGAATTTTCCGAAGTTGACTTGAGTACAAATCCTTTCAAATAAGCAGTAAACTCATCAAAATTTGTCACTTCCCGTTTTTTTAATTTTAAAAAAAGTTCACTTCCAAAATCATTATCTAATTTAATATTGATTGAATCTTTGCCAAGAGGTTGCGGTTTAAAACTGATATTACCTAAACTTTTAGCATCATACGTTAAAGCCGAATTATTGTAAAAACTATCATCATCTGTGTTTGGTTTTACTTTTTGTGTCAACCGATGAATGCTTAAAGACTGCACTTTTGTAGTGTCACCATAAAAATAATTATCATATTTTAAAATCATTGCAATCGAATCAAAAACATAATTGGTTGCATCAGTATCTGAATTTTCATTGTAAATGGGATAACTTGTGGCGGCTACTTGAAAATAACTGTCTGATTTTACTTTTCCAAAAACAGGATCATCATAATTTCCAACCAAAATTCTGCTTTGACTAGACGTCACCAAAGAATCAAAGTTTATGGTTCCCACCTCGACCGTTAATGTATCAATCAGAATTACTTTATTATTAACCGATAAATAGTCTGAACCAACAACAAATTCTCCCGCATCAACATCCGAATTACAGGAAATTAAACTAAGTCCAAAAAAAAGCAACAACACTAGCTTATTCATAAATAATTTTTGAACAAATATATAGGCCTCCTTTTTAAAAGGCATTATAACATATACCACCCCAAAGATTTCATCTATAAAAAGCAAAATCTGCTCTACGATTCCCTTTCGATAACAATTAAATCATTCAACCCATGAATTAGCCTGTTTGTCTATGCAATCGGGGCATTAATATATCTTCTTTTTTTTAAATAGATAAGGAATCTACTTTTGAACCAACAAAAAAACAATGAGAATAAAGACTTTTATAATACTACTGTTTATAATTTCTATTTATAGTGTATCAGCCCAAAAAGGCTACTCGGTAGATTTAGACATTAAAACAGAACCCGGCGAAAAAATCACATTAAATGAAACAGCAATTGGTCTAACCGTTTTTGGAAGCGTAAATGAAAAAACCAAAATTAAAAATACCTTTAAATACCGAAATCTTGCGATTAGATACGGAATAGAAAATTATGATTTACAAAATCAACTGAGTCAATTTAAAGGTTTTGAAAATAGTCTTGAAGTATCGCACCAACTGACGGAAAAAACAAAATTGAATTTTGAAATTAAGCCAACAGCCAATTTTCAAGATAATTTTAATGTAGACGATGTAACACTTTTTGGTGGTTTAGAAATCAGTCATTCCTTAAATTCTGATAACAAAATTAGTGTTGGAGTCAAGAGAACAAATCTTTTTGGTCAAGCCGAAATACTGCCTACGTTCTCTTTTTACCATCGAATAAATACAAATGCTTATCTGGAAGTTGGTTTTCCAAATAGTGTTATCAGCTATTCGAATTCTATTAGAAATAAGTTTAGCGTCACAAATAATTTCAACGGAAACTATTACAATTTAGACCAACCAAGAGTTTTGACGGACATGAATACAGGAACAAAAGTAAGCTTTTCGCAAATGACTTCAGCCATAGAATATGAGAGAAATATGGATACAAACTGGTTTGTAAGTCTAAAAGGAGGTTACAATTTTAATAAAAATTACACTTTAAAAAACAACAACGAAGTATCAACATTTGATTTTAATATCAATAACGGCTACCTATTTAATATTGGCATAAAATACAAACATTAATAAATACACTACATTATGAATCGATTCAAAAAAGGAATATTGTTCGCTACACTTTTTATAGGTTTAGTTGCTGTGGGATGCAGCAATGATGATGACGATGACTTGATTGGAAACTGGATAAAAAAATCATCTTTTGATGGTCCTGCCAGATCCAGCGCAACTAGTTTTGTCATTGGCACTTATGCTTATATTACCACCGGATATACTGGTGACGAATATTTGAAAGATCTTTGGGCTTACAATTCAACTGGAGATTATTGGGAACAAAAAGCAGATTTTACAGGAACAGCCAGGAGTTCTGCTTCGGGATTTGAGTTGGATGGAAAAGGATATATTGGACTGGGTTATGATGGAACCAACAAATTAAAAGATTTTTACGAATACAATCCTACCAGCAACAGTTGGGAACAAAAAGCAGATTTTGCAGGAACAGCGCGCTATTCGGCTGTGGGTTTTCAAGTTGGCGGAAAAGCATATTTTGGAACTGGATATGACGGAAATTATTTGAAAGATTTTTATCAGTATAATGCAACCGAAGACACATGGACACAAGTAACTGGTTTTAGTGGAAACAAAAGAAGAAGTGCCACTGTTTTTATAATAGACGATAAAGCATATTTAGGAACTGGAGTTAACAGCGGAACTTACCAAGTTGATTTTTGGGTGTTTGATCCTACAACAGATGTATGGACCAGAAAACGTGATATCGACCAAGACGATGATGACGATGATTCTTACAACGATGATTATGTAATTACTCGTTCAAATGCATCAAGTTTTTCAATGAATGGATTAGGATATATTGCTTGTGGCGAAAGTTCAAAAACGATTTGGGAATACAATCCTACAACTGACGTTTGGATAGAAAGAACATCACTTGAAGGATCTGCACGAACAGATGCTATCGGTTTTGCAATCAATGAAAGAGGATTTATTATGCTTGGAAGAACCGGAACATCCTACTTTGATGATTCCTGGGAATTTAAACCTCTAGAAGAACAAAATGATGATGATAATTAATAAAAACCCTCAATTCTTCTGGACAACCATCCAGAAGAATTTTTCTTTGCAAATTACAAAAATTTCTTTGCTACTTTTGCTGGGGATTTTAACATTGATCAGTTGCAGTAAAAATGAAAATTTACGCATTCAATCTCTAAAAACCAATACCGGCTGGGGTTACAGTATCATCAACAAAGAAAAGACAATCATAAAACAAACTATGATTCCGGTTATCAGTGAAATTAAAAGTTTTGAAACTGAAGATGATGCCTTAAAAGTTGGAAATTTAGTTTTACAAAAATTGAAAGCCGATTTATCCCCTACAATAACAAAAAAAGATTTAATTTTATTAGATATAAAAATATAAATGAATTTAGCCACATTAAAAAATAACGACTCCGATAAGATACTCTTTCACAGTGTCATTTGGAGTTTTTTCGTTATTATATCGCTGATTCAGTTTTACGAAAGTCCATTTCGAATCAATGCAGATTTCTACGTACAATGGATTACCGGAATTGCTTTATTCTATCTAAATTTCTACTATTTAGTTCCCAATTTGCTTTTGCAAAAAAAATATTGGCCTTATTTTTCTATTCTGGTAGGACTGCTCATTATTTTCATGACGCTGCGCATTAAATATTTCATGCCGGAATTCAGAGAAATGATTCCGCCAAAAATGTATGATTCGGCAGGAAGAATAGTGATGGAAAATGAAATTTTCAAAAAGAAAAAACCATCATTTTTTAAAATAGTTCCTTCTTTTTTCTATGTTATAATCGTTGCCATAGGTACAATCATCAGAACGTTATCTGAATATTACAACAACCAACAAAACAAATTAATTGCTGAAACCCACAGAACAAATACGGAATTAATTTATTTGAGAAAACAAACCAATCCCCATTTTTTGTTTAATTCACTCAACAGTATTTATTCATTGGCCCATAAAAAGTCCGATTTAGTTCCCGATGCCATTGTCACTTTATCCGAGTTAATGCGATACATGCTTTATGAAACAGATAATAAATCTGTTTTTTTAGAGAAAGAAATCAACTACATTCAGAACTACATTGAACTGCAAAAATTACGGTTAAATAACATTGAAAACATCACGATTAATATTCATGGTGATACAAAAAACAAATATATAGAACCCTTACTTTTGATTTCTTTTATCGAAAATGCTTTCAAATACGGAACGGATTACAAAGGAGCCGCTTTTGTCAAAATTATAATAACAATTGAAGACAATATTCTGGATTTTTGGATAGAAAACAAAGTAGAAAACTATGCTAAAGACCCCGAAAATTCAGGGATTGGAATGACCAATATTGAAAGTCGTCTTAATTTGCTTTACCCAAATGCGCATCAATTAACTATAGTAGAAACTGACACTAATTACAGTGTGCATTTAAATTTAAAACTAGATAAAATTCAAACAGCCATTGATTAAAGAAGGAAGCTTTTGACTCTTTTTTCGATAGAAATAAAATATAAAAGATGAAATGTGTAATTATAGATGACGAACCGTTAGCAGTTGATTTACTCAAAGAATTTGTCAGTAAAGTAGATTCGCTGGAACTCGTAAATACGTTTACGAATGCTATTGATGCCATTTCTATCATCAATCAGTCTACTATCGATTTGATCTTTTTAGACATAGAAATGCCTCATTTTTCAGGAATTGATTTCATTAATGCTATCGAAAAAAAGCCATTAATTATATTCACAACAGCTTATACTAATTATGCTGTTGAAGGATTTAATCTTGGTGCCGTTGATTATTTAGTAAAACCTATTCCGTTTCATCGGTTTTTAAAATCAGTTTTACGAGCCCAACAAATTTTCAATCCACAAAATTTACCTGCAAATAACAACCCTGTTTCGATTCCGGTAATCGATCAGGATTTTATGTTTGTAAGAGCGGAGTATGAAAATATAAAATTGAATTTTTCGGATATTTTATACATCGAAGGATTGAAAGATTATGTAAAAATATACACCACAGACAATAAATACACCTTAACGCTGATTAGTCTTATAAAACTTGAAAACTTACTTTCGTCTAAAGGATTTTCAAGAATTCATCGTTCGTATATTATCAATATAAAACACGTGAAATCTATTCAGAAAAACAAAGTTATCATTGCCGAAAAAAGAATTCCAATCAGTGAAAGTTATAAAAATTCTTTCTTTGAAAAAATCCATTTATAACATTCCAAAAGTGGTCATTACTCTTCTTTAAACCAACTCGAATACATAACATAATTATTCGAAATGCGTTCTATTTCACCCGCAAAATCAGATTGGTCGATGTCTTTTACTTTTTTGGCAGGAACACCAGCATAAATGCTTCCGGAAGCTACAACTGTATTCTGAGTAATGACAGCACCTGCGGCAATAATAGCATTACTTTCTATAATACAATTATCCATTACAATAGCGCCCATCCCAATCAACACATTATCATGAATGGTACAACCATGAACTATGGCATTATGACCAATAGAAACATTATTACCAATAATTGTCGGGTGTTTTTGATACGTACAATGAACAATCGCACCGTCTTGAATATTGACTTTATTCCCAATTTTAATGAAGTTCACATCGCCTCTAATCACTGCATTGAACCAAACACTGCAGGAATGACCAAAAGTCACATCGCCTACTATGGTAGCATTTTCGGCTACATAACAATCCTCCGGTATTGAAGGTGATTTTCCATTGACTGCTTTTATAAGCATGTTGTAAAGTTTAAAATTAATTAATTGCTGGACAGTTACAATCGTATTTCTCCGGTCTGCAGAACAAGTTGATTCCAAGTGTAATTTGGTGGTATCCGCCAGTATCAAATTTTACATCCCCAGAAACCTTAGAATAGGTGTAAGCAAACATAAATTTATCAAAATTTACGCCGACAATAGGAGTAATATATTGCAGATTTTGTTTTGAAACACCACTTGTTGTAGAATATTCCGCACCATCAAAACTTCTTCGATACGATAACCCAGCCCAAACTTGTCCAAAATCTAATTCTTTGTATGCTTTGATATTAAGGTCAATTGATTTTTCTTTAGTTTGATCAACTACCTGAAACATGATAGAAGGCTCCCATAAAATCTTGTCTTTATTTCCAAAAACATATCCTGCACTCAAAAGATATTTTCGGAGATTATCACTTTCAAATTCGGTATACAGTTCTCTTCTGGTTTCAACTGCACCTTGAACAGTGGCGTGGGCATAAAAATTTAAATAATTATAAGAAACTCCAAAATCTACATTAAAATAAGAGTCTTTTTGAATTTGTCCAAAAACTATCGGGTCAAAATCAGTAAATTGAGTTTCATCTAATTGGTTTTGGATTAATCCAGCACTCATACCAAAAGACAACTGATTTAAATCAATCTCATCTCTCGAAAACATGATATGATAGGCGTACGAAAATTTTACCCCTTTTTGAGAATGATATCCATTTTTATCATTAAAAAGAATAATTCCTGCTCCGGATTTCTCACCAACTCTTCCATTAAAACTTAAGGTTTGTAACTCTGGCGCATCATTTTGGTTGAACCATTGTTTGCGTCCCGTTAACCTTAATTTTGAACAATTTGCGGCTCCCGCCATCGAAGGATGAATCAAATAATAATTGTCTGATAAATAATCAGAATAAACAGGAATTCCTTCTTGTGAATACGAATATATCGATATAAAAAAGAGGGCTATTAATACTTTAATTTTGATATACATTGAGGGTAAGTTTATATAAAAACAACAAAAAGGACAAACAAAAAAAGGATAATTGTATTGATAACTAAAATAAAACTGATTTATTTCATTTAAAACTCAAATATAGGTATTCGTAGAAAATAACTTTACTAAATTTGTAAAAAATTACAAGAATCATGACAAAAGTTATCATAAGGGATACCCAAAATCCTACCATATTAAAGTTTGAATTTCCAGATTTCATAACCCAAAACGAAAGCTTTGAATTTAAAAACATTGACGAAGCAAAAGCATCCCCACTTGCTCAACAACTTTTTTACTTGCCTTTCGTAAAAACGGTTTACATTTCAGGAAATTTTATTGCTATCGAAAAATTCAGCATTGTAGAATGGGACGATGTTCAAGTAGCCGTAGCAGAGCAAATTGAAACCTATGTAAACAATGGCGGAATCATTATTACCGAGCAGGAAAACAAAACCAAAAAACAACCTGTTACGGTTTACGGAGAAACGACTCCAAATCCTTCGGCATTAAAATTTGTTGTTAGCAGAATGCTTACTAAAACTGCCGTTGAATTTAAAAACATTGATCAAACAGCTTCCTCTCCATTAGCAAAAGAATTATTCAAATTCGCTTGTGTAAAAGAGATTTTCATCGATGAAAACTACATCTCTGTAACTAAATATGAAGTCAATAACTGGGAAGAAATAACGCTGGAATTAAGAAGTTTCATCAAACAATTTATAGAAAACGGCGGAACTGTTTTAGACGAAAACTTCCTTCAGGCGGCGACCGCAGAAGAAAGTGCTAAAACACAAGATTTTGACAATCTCGATGTCACTTCACAACAAATTATAAACATATTAGAAGAATATGTAAAACCAGCTGTAGCTGCCGATGGAGGAAATATTGCTTTTGATTCTTACAACGAAACCGATAAAACCGTAAAAGTGATTTTACAAGGAGCGTGCAGCGGTTGTCCTTCTTCGACATTTACTTTAAAAAGTGGTATCGAAAATATGCTGAAAAGTATGTTGAATGATGAAAACATTAAAGTGGAAGCGATAAACGCATAAAGCATCCGTTTAAAAACAAATTAAGCTGACAAAATACACTTAACTACTTGACAATGTTAATGTTGAATTAAAAAATACTTGATTTTTGATTTAATTTTTTTAAAAAAGGTACTTTTAATATCTAATTTAAAAATAGAAATCATGTCAGTATTAAAAGTAATTGAAGTACTAGCTAATTCAGAAATTAGTTGGGAAGACGCAACCCGAAAAGGAGTTGCCAAAGCGGCTAAATCAGTAAAAAATATACGTTCTGTATACGTTAAAGATCATAGCGCAGCTGTTGAAGAAGGTAAGATTACAGAGTATAGAGTCACTTTAAAATTAACTTTCGAACTCGAATAGATTAATTTAAATACATTAATTTTAGGCGTTTCATCAGAAACGCCTTTTTTATTTATTCCTTTTAGAAGTAAATCCCAATGAACGAACTACAATTAGAAACCAGTCCATATTTATTACAACACGCCAGCAATCCTGTACATTGGAAAGCATGGAATACCAATTCCTTGACAGAAGCAAAAGACAAAAACAAACTTATTATTGTAAGCATTGGTTATTCTGCTTGTCATTGGTGTCATGTGATGGAACACGAAAGCTTTGAGGATAATGCAGTTGCAGCGGTAATGAATGACCACTTCATCAACATCAAAGTTGATCGTGAAGAACGACCAGATGTAGATGCCGTTTATATGAAAGCAGTCCAAATCATGACGGGTCGAGGAGGCTGGCCATTGAATATAGTCACACTTCCGGATGGAAGACCAGTTTGGGGTGGAACCTACTTCAGAAAAGAAGAATGGATACAAACCCTGGACCAATTACAGGAAATGTATCAGGTTACTCCCGAAAAAATGATTGAATATGCAGAAAAACTGCACGAAGGGATACAAGCAATTGAAATAGTACAAAGCGATTCAAAAGAAGATTCCGTCAATCAGAAACAAATCGAGTCTTTAGTAGAAAAGTGGAAAAAAAGTTTCGATTGGGAATTTGGCGGAATGGCAAGAGCGCCAAAGTTTATGATGCCTAATAATTATCAATTTCTAATGCGTTTTGCCCATCAAAAGAAAGATTCCGAATTACTTGATTTTGTAAATCTGACGTTAACCAAAATGGCTTACGGAGGCCTTTTTGATACTATTGACGGAGGATTTTCTCGTTATTCTGTTGACATGAAATGGCATGTTCCCCATTTTGAAAAAATGCTTTATGACAACGGACAATTGGTTTCTTTATACAGCGATGCTTACAAGTTGACTAAAAAACCTTTGTATAAAGAAGTCATAGAAAAAACACTCCGCTTTGTGGAGAAAGAGTGGCTTACCGCTGAAGGAGGTTTTTATTCGGCTCTTGATGCGGACAGTTTGAACGAAAAAAACCATCTGGAAGAAGGCGCTTTTTATGTTTGGAAAATAGCCCAATTGAAAACAATCCTAAAAGATGATTTCGATTTATTCAGCCAAGTTTTTAATTGCAACAGTTTTGGTTTATGGGAAGACGAAAATTATGTTTTGATTCAGAATCAACCTTTAGAAAACATAGCCAAACAAAATAACATCTCAGCAACAGAGCTTCAGACGAAAAAGAAAAACTGGGAACATTTACTGTATATCGAAAGAGAAAAACGATCTAAACCCAGACTTGACGACAAATGTCTGACTTCCTGGAACGCCATAATGTTAAAAGGATACATTGATGCCTATAAAGCATTGAAGGATGAAAAATACTTAAATATTGCGCTGAAAAATGCCAATTTTATCAGCAAAAATCTTTGGTCAAGTGAAGGCAATTTAAACCATAATTATAAAAACGGAAAAAGCACCATCAACGGATATCTAGAAGATTATTGCTTTGTTATTGCTGCATTTATTGGGTTATATGAACTGACTTTGGATGAAAAATGGTTGCAGGACGCCAAACAACTTACCGATTATAGTTTGGAACATTTCTATGACGAGAAGAACTCTTTTTTTGCATTTACTTCAAATCTGGATGTAGCTTTAATCAGTACACATTATGAAACCGAAGACAATGTGATTCCGGCATCCAACTCGGTTATGGCAAAAAACATGTATCAATTGAGCATTTTTTTCAACAACTCTTATTACGAAAAAATTAGTGAGCAAATGCTCCACCTTGTCATTCCTGGGATTGATTATCCATCGGCATTCTCCAATTGGTTGGATTTGGGATTAAATTATTCAGGAGAAAACCGGGAATTAGCGATTTGTAGTGCCGAAGCTACAACTTATTGCCAAGAAATTAACGGTTTATATATTCCAAATATAGTTTTAGCAGGAACCAAAAAAACCAGTACTCTTCCGTTTTTAAAAAATAGATATACGAACAAAAAAGACCTGTTTTACATTTGCCAAAACAAAACCTGTCAAATGCCACTATCTGATTTTCAACAAATTATTAATGATTTAAAACTCTAATGCTGGAAAAAATTGTTTATCATTGTTGCTTAATCAAATTTTAAGATACTATGGGACTATCATCATTTTTTAAAAATTTATTTGGCTCTGCCAAAGAAACTGCAACAGAATTTGCTGATAAAGCCGAAACTGCAACTGAGCAAGTTAAAGAAGCTGCGGCTCCTTATCTGGAAAAAGCGGAAGCATTAGCCGAAGAAACTTTTGAAAAAGTTAAAGAAACTGCCGCTCCAATTATAGAGAAGGCCGAAGTTTACGCCGATCAAGCCAAGGAAATTGTCACAGAATATGCTGAAAAAGCAGCTGATGCCTTAGAAAAAGTAGTAGAAAACGTAAAAGGAAATACAACATTTGCAACCGAAAAAACTGAAGATATAACTCATGAAGTTGTAATTGAAACTTCAAAAACTTTAGACGCTGTTCAAGAAAAAGGGACTAAATTAGCCGAAGATGTTGATGCTGAAATCATAGAAACTCCCAAGAAAATAGAAGAAGACGCCGATTAGTTTCAAAAAAATAATTTATATCTTTGTTTCATAAACACAAACCTTCTCTTTTGAGAGGGTTTTTTATTATATAAAATATGAATCTCAATCCAAATCAATTAACTGATTATGCCAATACTTTTATAACCGTATTGGTTGATTATTCCCCCAAAGTAATTTCAGCTTTTCTAATCCTGTTTATAGGACTCTATGCGATTCGCCTCATCAATAGATTCATCAGACGAATCATGATTAAAAGGCAATTAGACCCTACATTAACCAAGTTTTTAGCCGATATTCTACTTTGGGTTTTACGTGTACTTTTATTTGTAACGTTCATCTCAAAATTAGGTATAGAAACGTCTTCTTTTGTAGCTATTTTAGGAGCGATGGGACTTGCAGTCGGGCTTTCACTTCAAGGTTCTTTATCAAATTTTGCAGGAGGAATGCTAATCATATTATTCAAACCATTCAAAGTTGGAGACACTATTGAAGCACAAGGTGTGACAGGAAGTGTTAGCGAAATACAAATTTTTGTAACCAAATTAATCACGCCAAACAATCAAACTATTTTCGTTCCGAATGGCTCGTTATCAAATGGTACAATTACCAATTTTTCTTTACAAGGATATAGACGAGCAGATTTAACTATTGCTATTTCTTACGATACTGATATTAAAAAAGCAAAAGATATTATTGCTGAAGTTTTAAAATCAAATCCAAAAATTCTTCAAACACCCGCAGCCGAAGTTTCTGTAAAAAACTTAACAGACAATGCTATTCAACTGGCGGTGAGACCTTGGGCAAACAATGAAGATTTTGGTGCTGTTTTCGCTGAAACTTTAGAAAATTGCAAATCAGCATTTGATAAAGAAGGTATTATTATTCAGCCTTTTGTAAAAGAATTAGCCAAAAATCAATCTTAAATTACTTCTTTGAAGTAGTAATCATAAAGTCCTTTAAATAATAAGGTTCAAAATAAGCGACATCAACAGTGTCGCTTATTTTGTATTTTTCATAACTTAATCTGCTCATTTCTTTAGAAGAAGGATATTTGATATTTTCTAAAAAAACAAAATTATCTTTAGTTAAAACAGACTTGCATTTCGCTGCGCAGTCTCCAATAAAATAAAGAGTTTCATCGTAACCTTGGAATGAATTTTCATCAATAATTTCTGCTTGAATCTCTCTTTTATTTTGATGATTTACATCAAAAACAGCGCTATACACTTCCATTCTTCGGGCATCAATCATTGGAATTATTAAGCCGTCAGAAACGGTTATTTGAGACGCTAAAGTTTGCAAAGTATCAACTGCAATCAATGGAATTCCCAAAGCATAACACAAACCTTTAGCAGCAGAAACTCCTATTCGCAATCCCGTGTAAGAACCAGGGCCTTGACTCACTGCTATTGCTGCTAAATCACTAAAAGTAATTCCAGCTTCTTTTACAATTTCTTCTATAAAAACATGCAATCGTTCTGCATGAGAATAACCTTCTTCAGCAATTTCTTTACAAAGAATGGTTTTTCCTTCTTTGGCGAGAGCAACAGAACAATTTTTAGTTGCCGTTTCGATGTTTAAAATGTAAGACAAAAGAGTTTAAAGTTTTAGTGTTTCTTATGAAACGGATAAATTATGATTGTTTATTTCTTGACTTCCTTATCGGTTTTAATTTTTACTTTATCACCTGAATTCAAATCCTTTGAAACCGTGGAATAAGGTCCGGTAATAACGACATCGCCTTTTTTAAGACCCGTAAGTACCTCAATATTTGTATCGTCTTGAATACCTGTTTTTATAACTCTAATTTTAGCTTTATCACCAACTTTTACAAATACACATTCAAATTTCTTATCGCTTTTAGGTGCTGTTTGTTTCTCTGCAGGATCCTCTACTTTTATTTCTTTTACAGCTGATGTATCTGATTTTACTACTACAGAACTAATAGGCACAGATAAAACATTTGCTTTTCTTGTTGTAATAATATCAACAGTTGCCGTCATTCCCGGTCTAAAAGGAGAATAAGTATCCGGTTTTCCTACTAATAAATCTTGATATGATTCTTTAAGAATTCTAATTTTTACTTTAAAATTAGTCACTTGATCTGCTGTCAAAGTGGAGCTCGCCGAATTAGATATACTGGTAACAACCCCTTTGAATTGTTTTTTCAAATATGCATCAACTTCTACATTTGCTTCATCGCCAACTTTTATTTTTACGATATCATTTTCATTTACATCTACTTCAACTTCCATATTATTTAGGTTGGCAACTCTCAAGATCTCAGTTCCTGCCATTTGTTGCGTTCCCAATACTCGTTCTCCTAATTCAACATTAAGAACTGAAATAGTTCCATCCGCCGGAGCATAAATAGTCGTTCTTCCTAAGTTATCTTTGGCTTCATTTACAGTTGCCGAAGCACTTTGTACATTGAAAAAAGCAGTTTGTTTATTGGCTTTAGCCACCTCAAAAGAAGCAATTGCTTTATCCCAATCTGATTTAGAAATAATTCCTTTTTCAAATAAGGTTTTGTTTCTGTCATAGTTTGATTTTGCTTCTTTATATGAGGCATCAGACTGACTTAAACCAGATTTAGTTCCGGATAAGTTTGACAGAGAACGATTGTAACTTGAAGTATATAAATCAGGATTTATTTTAACCAATAAATCTCCTTTTTTAACGACTTGTCCTTCTTTTACATTCAAAGAAATAATTTCTCCTGAAACTTCCGATGAAATTTTAACTTCTATCTCCGGTTGAATTTTTCCTGTTGCAGAAACCGTTTCGATAATGGTAGACGCATTAACAACAGCTGTTTCTACTTCTTTTCCTTCATCTTTATTTCCGATTACTCCAGTTTTTGAAAGCACGATTAATAGAGCAATAATTGCTACAGCACTACCTAATAAGATATAAATTGTTTTTTTTGACATGGTAAATTAGTTTTTGATAATTGGAATTCCAAAATAGAATTCTAATATTTTTATTTTAAAGATATAATCGTATTTGGTTCTAAGTACTTCAGATTGTGCATTGGTAAGTAAGGTTTGAGATTGATTGAAATCGAAAGAATTCATCAAACCTACCGCATATTTTTCTTTAGCATAATTATATGCTTCTTGTCTTGCTTCTAATGCTGTGATTGATGATTCATGAGCATTCAAAGCACCTTTTGCATCGGTAAATGCAGTAAAAACATTTCGTTGTAAATCTAAATCTTGTTGCTCAACTGCAATTTTCGATTTCTCTAAACTTACTTTAGAACGCTCTACATTGTTTTTTGCAGAAAATCCATTGAATATAGGAATCGATAATTGAGCTCCAAATGATTGTCCTTTGTTATCACTGAACTGAGTAAAAAACGGTGATGGACTTTTAGTTCCAATAAGATTTCCTGAGCTATCATAAGCAGGAACATCAGCATAAGACACACGACTATTAAAACTGTAAAAACCTTGTAAAGTAGGTTGAAAAGCTCCTTTTGCAATAGCAACATTTTTCTCTGCAATCTCTAAATTGGTTTTAGCAATTTTTAATTCGGTACGGCCTTCTTTAGCTTTTTCATAAATAGCTACAGGAGTTTGGGCCATAATATTATTTTCGTCTTTTGCATTTGTGCCATCAATAACATCAAAATTATCAAACTCTTTTAACTGTAATAATTGAGCTAAACTTAATTTAGAAATCAACAAAGCATTTTCGGCAGCAATAACATTTTGATTGTTTGAAGCCACAGTCGCTTTTATATCTAATAAATCTCCACGAGGAATTGATCCTGCTTTGACTAATTCTTCAGAACGGGAATATTGTTTTTCATTAATGCCTAATTGTTCTTGCTGCACTTTTAAGTTCTCTTTATTAAAAAGCACCTGCAAAAAAGCGTTAGCCACATTCAAAGCAACATCTTCCTGCATTTTCAACAATTGATATTTTGCAGCTACAATAGAAAGATTGGCTTTGCGAAGTGTATTCTGATTTTGTAAACCTTTGTAAATATCTACGCCAACACTAGCTCCCGCAGAAGTAAACTGAGTAGTTTGGTTTCTCAAAAGTCCGGTGGTAATATCCTGATTCAAACCAATATTCCAGGAATGAGAAGCATTTGCATTTAAGGACGGAAGAAAACTTCCTTTTGCTCCTTTCTTATCAATTTCGGCCGTTTTAGTGTCTAACTCGGTTTGTTTGATAGAAATATTATTCTGTATTGCATACTTTATGCATTCTTCTAAAGTCCATTGTTTCGATTGTGCCTGCGTGGACAATCCGAAAAGCACCATAAAAACGAAACTGATACAACTATTTTTTTTCATATACTTTGAATGAAAGTGCAGTAAAGATACCGCACAAATTTAACATTTTTTTTAAAACTAAAATTCTTTTAAAGAAGACTTTATTCTTTTGGTTCATCAGCTAATAAGCCTTGATTCCATATTTTTATTTTATCCGAAGCTTTGATTCCGCTTTTAACTTCAACATAGATTCCGTCACTAACTCCCAAAACTAAATCTTTTCTGGCAAATTTCTGAGCTCCGGTTTCTATTTCAACATAAGGCTTCTGCGTTTTTTTATCAAATTGAATCAACGACTCTTTCAAGGCCAAAACTTTATCCGCTTTTTCTAAAATAATAGAAGCATTTGCGCTCAATCCTGCTCTGATAAAAGTACCGTCTTTATTGTCTAAAAACGCTTTTATTTCAAATTGGATAGCTCCATTTTCTGTTTTTCCTTTTGGAGCAATATATTGCAAAACGGCATCAAATTTTTTGTTTTCGATGGCACCAATAGTAATTTCGATTGGTAATTTTTCTTTGATTTTACCTACTTCCGACTCATCAATTTTACCTACAAATATCATTCTTCCCACATCAGCAACACTGGCTATGGTTGTTCCTTCGTTGAAATTATTACTTTCAATAACTTGATTTCCCACTTTCACGGGAACATCTAATACCATTCCGTTAACCGTAGAACGAATTAAAGTATTTGCATAATTGCCCAATCCCGAAGTGGTTCCGGTTTTCACAATATCAAAACCTTGTTTAGAAGCCACATAATTTTGTTTGGCTTGCTTATAGGCTAATTGTGCAGCATCAAAATCATTAGCTGAAATTACTCCTTTGTCAAACAATGTTTTTTGTCTTTGAAAAACTTTTTCCTGATTGTCTAATGCTATTTTAGCCGTTTGCACCTGATTTTGAGAGCTACTCAAATTAGACACATTGGCAACCACTTTAATTTTTGCAATTAAATCTCCGGCTTTGATTGTTTCACCCGCTTTGATATACACTTCTTCAATAATTCCTGAAATATTCGGTTTAATTAATACTTCTTCATCGGGAACGATATTTCCGGTTGCAATGGTGTTCTTAACAATGGTTTTTATTTCTGCCTTATCCGTTTGAAAAACAATTGGAGATTCCTGGTTTTTGGCATACAAATAATACAACGCACCAAAAAAGACTAGTGCTATAAAAACTAAAATAGTTATGGTTACTCCTTTTTTCATTTTGATTGATTTAATCGATTATTTTTTGATTTCTAATTTATTCTGTTCGTAAAGCGTCTACCGGTTTTACATTTATGGCGGTCTGAGCCGGAATGAATCCAGCCAATAAACCGGAACCGACTAATATAAGCAAAGCAACAAAAACGACTGACAAATCTACACTTGGATTTGCAAACATCATTCCTTCACTTGGCATGGAATCCAGAACCATATTAATAACCCAAATTACTCCTGTAGCTGTTGCAATACCAAACATTCCTGCAACTATAGTTAAAAAAATTGCTTCCGATAATATTTGTGAACGAATCGCTGACGGAGTTGCTCCTAACGCTCTGCGAATTCCAATTTCTTTGGTTCGTTCTTTTACAACAATCAACATGATATTTGAAATTCCAATCACTCCCGAAAGTAAAACCAAAGTTCCTACGAAATAAGCAATGAATTTTAATATCATAAACAAATCCTGCACTTTGCTGAACTCTTCAAATAAATCAAAATTTCCTACCGCTCTATCATCATCCGGATGAATGGAATGTCTGGATTTTATAAGCTTAATAATATCTGCTTTTAGTTTTGTGATTGATGTATTATCATTTGCGGTTATCGCCATCCAGCCTACTCTATCGCCATAATTAAACGCTTGTTGAAAAGCCGTAAAAGGCACAAAAATGTTTTTTTGCTCAGATTCTGAGTTGCCATTGTTCTGCGCTTTCGAATTGTAAACGCCAACAACCATAAAATTAACACCGTTCATTTTGATGTAAGTTCCAATAACTTCTTCCCCTTTTGAATATAATTCTGCAATAACACCTTGTCCTATTACTGCAACTTTTCTTCGTAAAAGAATGTCCTGTTGATTTACAAAACGACCTTTTATAATATCCATAGGTTGCTGCTTGATGAGCTCGGGATAATCTCCATATATGGTATAAGCAGCCGTTTTAGTCCCTCTGACAACATTATTAGAACCTTCAAATCCTCCCAATTGATTTCTGGGAGAAACATATAATAAATCAGGAAAACTTTGTTTCAAAGCATCAACATCACTGTTTCTAAAATCAAAATCTCTGGTTTTCGGCAATCCTTTATATGGTTTTGAGGTAGTTTGCGTCCACATAAACATCGTATTCGTTGCAATCCCGTCAAATCCTTTCTTTACACCATTTTCCAAACCATTTCCGGCGGCAAGTAATATCACCAAAATAAATATTCCCCAGAACACACCAAAAGCAGTCAGAATAGTTCTGAATGTATTGGCTGTAAGTGCCTCTAAAATTTCGTTCCAATTATCTCTATCAAACATAATTATTCATCTCTAAGTGCTACAATGGGTTTTATTTTGGCTGCTCTGTATGCCGGAAAAAAACCTGCAATAGCTCCTGCTAATACCAACAAAACTAAGGTGGTTATGGCCACACTAAAATCAACTTCCGGATTCAGGAAATATTCGCTTTTTACTTGTGGACCAACTAACTCCAGCAACGACAAACTTGCCAGTAAACCCACAAATCCTGAAATTGAAGTTATAAATATAGATTCATGTAATATCATTCCGATAATTGACAAAGGCGAAGCGCCCAGTGCTTTTCGGATTCCAATTTCTTTGGTTCGTTCTTTTACAATAATCAACATAATATTGCTCACTCCAACAACTCCGGCGATTATAGTACAAATTCCTACCCACCAAAAAAACAAACGGATATATAAATTCAAATCATAAAACTGCTTCGCATTCTCAACCGAATTATGAACACTGATGGCACTTTCGTCATCGGGAGCCACAACATTTTTACTTTTGAGCAGTTGATTTAATTCTTTTGAAAACTTAGTAGACTCTGCCAAAGCTTCTTCATAAGTGTCTTTTTTATGTAAAATATAAAACAGATTACTGATTTTATCTCCACCTCCAAAGGCACGTTGCGTAGTCGTTATGGGTAAATAAGCCCGCGTTTCTTCTCTTTCGCCGGCAGGATCGGTAAAAACACCAACTATTTTGAAATTGATATTATTAATCGCAATTTGTTCGCCCAAAGCTTCTTTGTCTTTAAATAAATCTTGTTTTATTTTCAGACCAATAACAGCTACTTTTTCATTATTAATCAAATCCGAATTATTTATAAATCGTCCTTTGATAATTGTTCCGTTTTCAATGACAATATAATCAGGATATACGCCTCGATATTGGTAATTTCCAGACTCTTTTCCATACGAAATCAATCCATTCCAAAAATTATAAGTAGACGCTTTCTTTTCTAATTGATCTCCAAATTTTTGAACAGAAATATTATAATCGCTGTTGCGAAATTGTATTTGTCTTCCTGGATTGAGTCCTTTATATTCTTTGGTAGTAGTTCCGGACCAAACTTCAATAATTCCATCGGCGTCTCTTTCGAACTGTTTCGAAATACCATTTTGAAGTCCTTTTCCAACTCCAAGAAGAATTACCAAAATAAAAATTCCTGATGCCACAGAAATACCCGTGAGAAAAGTTCTCAGCTTATTTTTGGCAATAGCCTCAAAAATTTCCTGCCAGCGTTCTACATTAAACATAAGCGGAAGCTCTTACTTGTTCTACTAATTTATCATCGATGATTAAGCCATCTTTCAGAACCACATTTCTCTTACACATTGCTGCAATGTCCGGCTCGTGTGTCACTATCAAAATAGTTTTTCCTTCATCATTTATCCCTTGAATCAACTCCATAACCTCATAAGAAGTTTTGGTGTCTAATGCTCCGGTTGGCTCATCGGCCAATAATACTTTTGGATTAGAAGCTAATGCTCTTGCAATGGCAACGCGCTGTTTTTGTCCTCCTGAAAGTTCATTTGGCAAATGATGGGAATGTGAAGACAACCCAACTTTCTCCAAAAAATTCATCGCAATTTCGTTGCGTTCTTTCCTTTTTATCCCTTGATAATACAATGGCATTGCCACATTATCCAAAGCACTTTTGTAATTAATCAAATTGAAAGATTGAAAGACAAAACCCAAAAATTGATTTCTATATTTGGAAGCAATGGTTTCATTTAGGTTTTTAATGGGCACATTGTCCAAAATATAATTGCCGGAATCCGCTTCATCCAAAATTCCCAAAATATTTAACAACGTAGATTTTCCGGAACCCGAAGAACCCATGATTGCTACCAATTCACCTTCTTTAATATTGAAATTAATTCCTTTTAACACATGTAATTCGGAACTTCCCATTTTATAGGATTTATGTAAGTCTTTAATTTCAATCATGATTGGTTAATTTTAAAACAATAATAGTTCTTTTGTACAAGAATTTATGATAACAAAACGTTAATGAGTTGTGTATTTTAATGAATAAGACATAATTCAATTGAAAATGTTACAGTTTAACTCCAAAATATATTTGTTTCACTAATTTTGTCTCATCAAACTAAAATAAAATGCTGAAATTTTTTCCACTTCTGTTCCTGATTATACTTCTAATTTTTACTTCAAGTTGTTCTACAACGAATAAAATCGCCACATTAAAACCAGAACCTGATGATGCAACTCCTTTGGTGTATGAAAACACACCATCCTACATAAATCTGCCCATCAGCATCAAATTAAGAGATATTGAAAACCAAACCAATTCCCTTTTAAACGGATTGATTTATGAAGACAATAATATTGAAGATGATGATATTGAAATGAAAGTTTGGAAACAAGCGCCCATCAAAATTGAGAATGATAACGGAAGCACAGGAGAAAAAATAAAAACCGTGCTACCTTTAAAAGTTTGGGTAAAATATAGAATTGGAACTAAAAAACTAGGAGTCGAATTATACAACTACAAGGAATTTAATCTGAATGGCGTTGTTACTTTGATTAGTGATGTTGCCCTTACGAATTGGAAACTCAGCACGAAAACCGAACTAAAATCATTGAACTGGAACGAAAGTCCCACGATGGTTGTTTTTGGAAAAAACGTTCCTGTAACCTATTTAATAAACCCTGCCGTAAGTCTTTTCAGATCAAAAATAGAAAGAAAAATAGATGAATCTATAGAAAAATCAATGGATTTCAAACCAAATGTTTTGGCGGCTATCGAAAAAATATGCACTCCTTTTCAAATGAGTGAAGCCTACGAAAGCTGGCTTAGAATTGTTCCAATTGAAATCTATTCTACAGAAGCAAAACTAAAAAACGACTCTTTTTTACTAGAAATGGGAATGAAATGCAACATGGAAACATTGATAGGAAGACAACCTGAATCCAAATTTAATGCTGCAAAAATCATTTTAAAACCAGTCACCAAAATTCCTAAACAAATTTCAGCAAATATCGCTGCAGTTTCCACGTATACTGAAGCCTCAAAAATCATGACCAAAAATTTTGCAGGACAGGAATTTGGCTCAGGAAGCAAGAAAGTAAAAGTACAAAATGTAGCAATTTGGCATAAAGACGGCAAAATGGTTATTGCTTTAGACTTACTTGGATCAGTTAACGGTACTATTTATTTAGCCGGATTTCCACAATACAATGATCTTACAAAAGAAATATTTTTTGACAAACTAGACTACGCTTTAGACACAAAAAACAAACTCATGCGAACCGCAAACTGGCTTGCTCAAGGATTAATTTTAAGAAAAATTCAGGAAAGTTGCAGGTATTCTATAAAACCTAATTTAGAAGAAGGCAAACTAAGTATGATGTCCTACCTAAAAAACTATTCTCCAATGCCTGGAGTATTTGTAAATGGTAAAATGGAAGACATACAATTTGAAAAAATTCAACTGACCAATCAAGCTATAATTGCCTTCATAAAAGTGAATGGAACTGTAAATGTGTCCGTCGACGGATTAAAATAAGAACAAATTAATTAGAAATCAAACTGCAAAAAAACTATGATTTCTTCTTTTTCATTCGATAAATATAATAGCCAATAGCTCCTACAAGCAAGTACGGAATTACCATAAGATAAACTATTCCGTCATTTACGGCAGCGGCTTTATCTGTGTTTCCTTCACTGGTCAACGCAGCGCGACACATCGCACATTGCGCATATGACGAAAAAGAAAAGAATAAAGAACATAGCGTATAAAAACAAACGCTAAACCCAATTTTTCTTTTCATTGCTTTATTTTTTATATTTTGTTTAGTGAACATAATAAGGAGAAATCATTAAATAAACAATAACACCCGTTACCGCAACATACAACCAAATAGGGAAAGTGATTTTTGCGATTTTTTTATGCTTGTCAAATTTATTGGCCAATGCTCTCACATAAGTAATCAAAACAAGTGGTATAATTACAATTGACAAAAATATGTGTGTAATTAAGATTAAGAAATAAACCGTTCTGATTGCTCCTTCTCCTCCAAATTTTGTAGAATCTGAAGTCATATGATACGCAACATACATAACCAAAAAAGCAACTGATAAAGCAATTGCCGTAGTCATTAATCGTTCATGAAGTTTTCTGTTTCCTTTTTTTATAGCAATAACAGCAGCAATTAACACAATAGCTGTTATACCATTTGTGGTAGCATAAATAGGCGGTAAAAAAGAAAGTGACTCAACATCGACTCCTAAATCTTTTAGTTTTACATTAAAAAGAATTGCAACAACAACGGGAATTAAAATGGATACAACAACAATAAACTTGCTGAATTTTTGGTCTAAATTATTCTCTTTCATACTTATTCGTTTAATAATACTTTAATATCTTGTTGAATATCTCTAACTCCTTTTTTATCTAATCCATCGTAATACAAAATTGGATTTCCAAAATCATCCTTTCTACAACGAATGTCTCCATTTTTGTCAATTAATGCGAACAATCCAGAATGTTCAAAACCTCCATTTACCTTACTATTTTCTCCGGCATAAAGGTTAAAACCTTTGTTTGCCAAATTATAAATATACTCTTTGTCTCCGGTAAGAAAATTCCAACTGGAAGACTTAACGCCTAAAAATTTAGCATGTGCTTTCAAGACCGCAGGAGTATCATGGACAGGATCAATACTGATAGAAACAATCCCGAAATTTGGATTCCCAAAAAAACCTTGCTCAATGTCTAACATACTTGCATTCATTTTAGGACAAATAGAAGGGCAAGTGGTAAAGAAAAACTCTAAAACATAGACTTTTCCTTTATAATCTTCATTAGATATTTTTACGTTATCTTGATTTACTAATTCAAATTTTGGAGCAGGTCCAATTTTGATTAAACTTTCATCATTACTTTCGGCAGAATTTACCTTATCCAAACGATCGCTTTTTACGACATTATTATTTTGGATTCTATCCACAATTTTTGGAATTGCATAAATTCCGAAAACTAAGATTACCAACGAAATTCCAATGTACGATTTATTTTTAAACATGATTTCTCCAGTTAAATTTGTCTTGTAGCGTTGTGATTTTTTTTAAGAGCAGCACGATATTCGTATAAAATAACTTTAAAATCATCTAACATTTCATTACTCAATTCAGCAGGGTGAAACGTATTATATCCTTCCTTATACTCTTTCTTTTGTTTTCGTCCTCTAAGATTTCTTTCTTTATCCAAAATATAGACATTTGGAGTTCCAAGATTACTATCTAATTTACCCACTAATTTTAGTTGCGCATAATAAGTATTAATTTCTTCCGGACTGGCAAAAATAAAATGCCATTGAGAAACATCCGTAAATGCAGCCAAGGCATCAAGTACTTTTTTCGCATCGTCTTCAGTACCAATCGGACAAACTACAACAAATTGTAAATCTTTAAAATCATGATACCGTTGATAAATTTTTTGATTTAAATTAAAAAAGTTTCCTCTGTTCTTCAAGAGTTCTGTTCCAGAAAAACCAAGAATAGTTACTTTACCATTCAAACTTACTTTTTGATTATCTAATGATTTCCAATTTCCAAAATCAGCAGTTTTTGGAGTGATAACCGGTAAAGTTGTAAAGCCATTTACACCTGATGCAAAAAAGAGATAAGCAACAATAGGCAAAATAAAAAGAATAAAAAGAACTATATTTTTTTTCATTATTAAAGTAAAATTTAAAGTACAAAAATAAAAAAAGGCACGCAATGCGTACCCTTTTTTTGAATTAATATCTTGTTAAAAATTCCATTTAATAGTAGAATTTTTAAAAACCCCATAAATATAATCCCCTTCAGTCAAAAGAATAAAGAGCAAATATAATATTAGAAAAATTACTGGTAAAACAACTGCATTTCTCAAAGTACTTTTTTCACCTTCAATGTGCATAAAAGCCCATACAATATAATATGCCTTAAAAATAGTAAGTGCATAAAATATCCAGTTAAGCAAATTCATACTTAAAAAATCATTCATAAAAAGAAAATCAGGCTTTATGATACCTAAATAAACTTCTATTATTGTAACGACAGATAATATTCCGAAAACTTTCCAGATTCTACCTGTATTAGATACGTGTTCGTGTGACATGATAATTACTTTTTTTTGAAAATTAAACGAGATAGAATACTGTAAATACAAATACCCAAACTAAATCTACAAAGTGCCAGTATAAACCGACTTTCTCAACCATTTCATAACTTTTTCTTTTCTCATATGTTCCTACAAGCACATTAAAAAAGATAATGATATTTATAATTACTCCTGAGAATACGTGAAATCCGTGGAATCCTGTTATAAAGAAAAAGAAATCAGCAAATAATTTACTACCGTATTCGTTTCTTGTCAAATTAGCTCCTTCTACAACAAGACTTGCCTGACTCAATCTTAATTCAGACTCTTCTCTTGACAAAACCGTTTTTTGTTTTTCTTTGGTCACCACTTCTGTTCTAATCAAAAGATCTGGATGTGATTTGAAACCTGCCTGAACTTCAGCAACAGAATAAGATGGCAAAGTAGGCTCACTCATGAACCATTTAGCTTTACTTCTTGTCAATTGCTCTCTTTCTTCAGGGAGTGTAGCTGCAAAATCAGCCAAAGCCACTCGGTGTCCTTCTTTATCAACAAACTGAAGTAAACTTCCTCCTTTTGTTTCAACAGCACCATATTCACCTTTAATAAAGTTTTTCCATTCCCAAGCTTGTGAGCCTACGAAGATCAAACCACCAATTATAGTTAAAAACATATAAAGGGCTACTTTATCCTTTTTCATTTGATGCCCTGCATCAACAGCCAAAACCATTGTTACAGAAGAAAAAATCAAAATAAAAGTCATCAATGCCACATAGTACATCGGAGCAGATACACCGTGCATAAATGGAAAGTGAGTAAACACTTCATCAGCCAAAGGCCATGTTTCAATAAATTTAAATCTAGAAAAACCGTATGCTGCTAAAAATCCAGAGAACGTTAAAGCATCTGATACGATAAAAAACCACATCATCAATTTGCCATAACTTGCTCCCATTGGCTCATTGCCGCCTCCCCAAGTTTTTTCTTCACTATTTGCAGTAGTAACTGTCGCTTCCATAAAAAGTTATTCGTTAAAAAGTTCCCAAATTTACGTTTTTTTCTTATTTAAAGAAATATAAAAATAAAAATAAATAAACCCACAATAAATCGAGAAAGTGCCAATACATCGCACCTAGTTCAATTCCAAGAGTTTGAGTTGAATTGTATTTTTGTTTAAAATGATTATAAATAATAATTAAGAGCGAAATTAACCCTCCCGCAAGGTGCAATAAGTGCACTACAGTAACGATATATAGAAACGTTGTAGTGATAGAACTCGCCTGTCCGGTAAAATAATAACCGTTAGAAACAATTTGGCCAAAGCCTACAAATTGCAAAATCACAAATAAAACACCCAATGCTAAAGTTGACAAAAGATACATTGTTGTTGCACTTTGATTGTCTTTTTGAATGGATTTTTTAGCCAAATGAAAAGTTACACTACAACCCAAAATTACAATAGTACTAATAAAAAACGCAGTTGGTAATTGAAAATCTTTCAACCAATCTGCTCTTGATTTACTCACTACAAATGCACTCGTGAGTCCTGCAAACATCATAGTCATACTTACCATAGCAAACAACAAAATCAATTTATAGGATCGAGCTGTTCTAGATTGGTGTTCGTTTGTTGTCATTGTCATCTCCATAACTATCTTAAAAATTTATCAAATATGTATATTAATTGTAACAAAGTAATATATGAAACACTTACCAGCATTAAAGTTCTGGCTGCTTTAGCAGTTTTTAATTTATATAATTTCACTGCGTAAAAAAGCATCCAAAGACCGAGCAAAAATACAACAATAGCAGCAACCGGCGTAATATATAATTGACCCGTATGTCCTAAAGCAGGCAAAAGTGAAGCAATAATCAACCAAATGGTATATAACATGATTTGCAAAGCTGTTCCATTATCTTTTTTTCCTGTTGGAAGCATGAAAAAACCTGCTTTTTCGTAATCCTCATACAAAAACCATCCAATTGCCCAGAAATGAGGAAATTGCCAAAAAAACTGAATCAAAAATAAAGTCCCTGCTTCTATACCAAAATTACCTGTTGCAGCAACCCAACCCAACATAAACGGAATTGCCCCAGGAATTGCTCCCACAAAAACAGATAACGAAGTCACTGTCTTTAGCGGCGTATAAACACTTGTATATAAAAATATCGAAATTGCACCAAACATGGCCGTTTTTGGATTGATAGTATACAATAACACTATTCCAATAATGGTAAGAAAACTAGCAATAACCAGCGCCAAACTTGACGACATTCTTCCTGCAGGAACCGGACGATTTTTAGTTCGATCCATCAAGGCATCCAGATCTTTCTCAATAACTTGATTGTAAGCATTTGAGGCTCCAACCATACAATAACCTCCAATTGCTAATTTCAACAATGTAAACCAACTAGAAGAATCAAAGTTTTCATTCCCAAGTACAAATCCGGCAATAGATGAAAAAACAACACTAATCGCCAAACCGGCTTTAGTAATTGCCTTGAAATCAATGTATATGGATTTTATGGAAACTGTATTTGGTGTTGCGTTCAATACTACTTTTTATTTTTTCTTGTAAAAACTTTTGCAAAAGTAGGGTATCAAAAGGGATTTGACAAAAAACAATTCATAAAAAAGCTTTTTAAGAAAAATACCTAAACCTAATAATCAAAATACCAATTAAAAATATCCGCTCTTAATCCTAAAGTAAACCAATTAGTACTTTCGTTAAAAGTAGTGGCAGTATTTTGCGTAGGATCAAAACTTCTGTAAATATAACTGCCGAAAAGTTTCAAATTCGTAGCCGGATTAACCAAATATCCACCTTGAATATCGGCAATAAAAACAGCCGTTTTGTTTCCCTGCCCCACTTTTACACCAGTATCAAAAGGTCTATTTTCTTCATAATCCTTATAGATATTTCCTCCATAATTATAACCGTCTTCGGCGGTATCAAAATCTAATCCGCGTGTTCCCACTGTTATTTTCGCATCAGCAAAATAACGGTCTTTGTGGTAACGGGCAATCGCAATGAATTCTTTAAAATTACCACCCCATTGATGGCCTACACTTTGATTGTTGTGACCATAGTTAGTAAGAGGAACACTATGCGAATACACATAAGGACGCACGTGATTAAATTCTAATTGCAACAATAAATTACTGACATGAAAAGCATTGTAATATTTAGCGCCTAACTGATACCCGAATTTATTTTTCCAACTATTATCACCACTTTTAATGTCTCCAAGAGAAAATTCATCCAATAAAAACTGACCATATAAATTAACCTGATTACTCCATTTGTATTTATAAGTCAAACCCAATAATGCATTTCCTGTTCGTGCCGATGAAGCAAATTCTACGGAACGATAAAAAATAATCGGGTTAACAAAACTTAAGTCAAATCCCCTGTCGTTAGTATTAGTCCAAATTACTGATTCGAAGAAACCAAGATTTAATCGATTAGAAACATTCCAGCTCAAATAATGATTCGCCATGAATTTTGTAGCATACGTTCTTTCAATCGTAACCTCAGGACGAACATCTTTAAGCCACATGTACGTATTAGTATATTTTATTTTCCAAAAATTAGTATTTACTTTAAAATACGGATACGGACTAGCCCCATCGCTTTCTATCAAAGAACGGTATCCGTCACCAATAAAATTTCGGCCGTAACCCAATTGCAAATCAAAAAATTTGCTGGGTGCAAAAGTCAAATTGGCTTCCGCCAAAGGAAAATCATACGAATCGGTTTTGAAATCCTTAGCAATTCCCATCCCCGGAATAATTGCCGGATTTCCTCCTGCAGGCAAAATTGATTCTGCATATCGATTGAAATAATCTGCAAAACGTCCTTGACTTTCGAATATAGTTGTGGTGAAATTAAGCTGTTTCCCTAAACCACCTCGAAAATTCATTCCTCTTGTATTTACATATGTGTAAGACGCCGCAGTTTGAGAAGCCTTACCAACCTGCAAATCGAATATTGGATTTACCGTAAACCAATAGTCTTCCCCTTGAATTTCTACCGTACTTTCATTCCATAACTTTCTGGCCCACCATCCCGAAACGTTCTTTTTCAATTTTTCATTAATGCCTTTAAGGTCATAATATTTTGAAACTTCTGTGTATGTATATGGTTTTGATGCCGTATGATTATTACTTCCCACACGGTTTAAAGCACCATCAAACTGTGCGTAATAACTATGAGAAAAAGGCACATTCAAGTGACTTTCGAAGTCTGGATTTTTAAATTTTTTATATACTAAACTATCCAATTCCGTAAGTTTGGCAGTATCATCAGTAATGATTTCCGCTTTCGCCAATGCTTCGGCAGCTAATTGTTCCCGACTTTTTATCGGGATTGCAATTGTAATCGTATATTTAGAATAAGTTGGTTTTCCGTTGTAAGTAGACGGTTTTATTTTTGGGAAAGTATTAAAAACTCTTTTTGCTTCTTTCACTAAATCTTCATCTACAGCATCAACATAAATAACTTTAAAAACACCATTTACATCTACTTCAAAAAGCACTTTGATAGTTCCTTGAAAATTATTTTGCTGTAAATTATCCGGAGTTTTAAAATTTTGGAACACTAAATCCTGAACAGCGTCATAAAAACAACTTTCTAAACCTTTTGATTGTAAATTTTCACAGTTGGAAAAAACAGGAAATCGTTCTGCCGAAATATCAGATTGTGAATCTTGAGAATACGTAAAACAGGAATAAAATAATAATAACGCTGACAAACCTTTCTTCATGTTGTTTTGATTGTAAATTTAGTATTCGATTTGTGTATTTTTTCCATTCGCAATTGCTTTTGCCCCAGAAGTACCTATTCGTTTCACGCCAAGACGAATCATTTCAACCGCTTCCTCATAAGTTCTTACTCCGCCGGCAGCTTTTACCGGAAGTGGCGAAGCGTTTTCCAGCATTAAGGTAATGGTTGAAATTGTAGCGCCATTTGGCAAATTATTTTCTGTTGTATAAAAACCCGTCGAGGATTTTACAAAAACTGACGCATAATTTTCCTCTTCAAAATTCGAAATTACTATATTTTTGATTAATGCCGACAATTGAATTATTTGCATTTCATTAAGCGCAGCCACTTCAATAATCCATTTTACTACTTTATTATTTTTCAGACCTAATGCAGTTCCGGCAAGAATTTCCTTTTTTACTAACGCTACATCGTCATTTTTGAAAGCTTCATAATTGCATACAAAATCCAAATCATCCGCACCATCTTGTATCGCTTGGTTTGCTTCTTTTAGTTTTTCTTCGATACTTGCTGTTCCTTCCGGAAACCAATCACTGTTCCGATTTGAACGTTTGAATGCGCTTCATCAATCATTTCTTTTGCCAAAGCAACTCTGTCCGGACGAATCATAATCAGTTTAAAATGTTCTGAAATAGCTTCCTGAATATATTCTTTAGCCACTTGAATACTTTCGCTTTCAGTAATTCCTGCCTGCGATGGAGTTTTCAAATAGGTAGAATCTAAATATTGCCTGATATTCATGATTTTATGATTTCAAATTATTGATTGTCTGTAAGTCACAAAAATACATTTTATATTCTAAAGCCTTTACTATAAAACAGCACTTTTTCAATTGTCTTTCTTTATTTTAAAATGCTGAAAAACCTCCATAAACGAATCCTTTTTATACATTAAAAATAAAAATCCCACCGAAGTGGGATTATATATTATAGTAAGTACTATTTTTACTTTATTATCTTTTTTAGAACAAGAATAGTAACAGAAGCTAAAATTGCTCCGGTTACATTTGCCAAAACATCCAATACATCTGCACTTCTTGTGGCGGTAAATAATCCTTGCATTATTTCAATTCCTATTCCATAAAAAAAAGAGAATAGTACTGCTGAATACAACGGTTTAAAAACACTTTTTACCTTCATTTGTTTTTGAAAAAACAAAAACCAAAGCAAGGTTAAAACAAAATGAAAAAATGCATGAACAGCCTTGTCTAAATTTGGAATGCTAACAGCAGGAATAGTACTCGATTTTATTAAACAAAAAAAGGCAATAATCCCGGCCCAAAAAAGAGCCATCCCAAAAAATAATTGTTTAGGCACCAATTAATTCTTTGTAAGCTTCACTTGAAAGCAATGAATCAACTTCATCTAAGTTCGCTACTTTTACTTTTATCATCCAGCCAGCTCCATAAGGATCTGAATTTACACTTTCTGGTGAACTTTCTAGCGCTTCGTTGAATTCGATAATTTCTCCAGATAAAGGAAGAAATAAATCAGAAACTGTTTTTACAGCTTCAACAGTACCAAAAACCTCATCTTTTTCTAAAGTCTGGTCTAAAGTTTCTACTTCAACATAAACGATATCACCCAATTCTTTTTGTGCAAAATGAGTAATTCCTACAGTTGCAACATCGCCTTCAAGACTAACCCATTCGTGATCTTTTGTGTACTTTAAATTTGCTGGTATATTCATAAAAATATGTATTGAAATTAATTATTGAAAATTTACAGGACAAATGTAACAATCTTCTATCCAATTCTTGTTTAGATTCTAAAAAAATTAATTTCCAAAATTATAACGCATTGTAAATCCGGAACGAATATTAGTCAACGGAAATGAAGTCGACACAACTGCTTTTGAGAATGAATGATCGTAATAAAAAATAGCTGTTAAGTTCTTACTAAAAGAATAATCGGCAGTAATTTTTAGAGACCAAATATTTTGTCCCGCTGCCAATTGATTATTGTCGTAATCTAAATATCGCACAATAGTTTGATTGTTTCTATACGACAAATCCCCTTTTATATTAATGTCACTTTTTATAATTCCAGTAGGATTATCCGCTAATCGTGACGAAAAAATCACATCTTTAAATCGATATCCCAGTCCAACAATGTATTCTACTCCTTTTACTTCGGTTAATAGATTATTATCAAAACTCATCGACAAAGCTCTGTCTTTTTTAATTTCGGTAAGGACTTTTAAAGAACTTTTCAATTCAAAATCCATTCGTACCAACGGACTGAATTGTTCGACCAAGTTAATATTAGACATAATGGTTTTATTGTAAAAATTACCGCTGGCATCAGTTCCATTTGGATTTTTATCATATTCAAAATTAGATCTAAACGAGTTAATCGTATACGAAGCGCGATAGTTGTGTTGCAATGAAATACGCTTGAAATTCTTTTTGAAAAAATCATAACGCATCAATCCGTTGTATTTTACAGCCCAGTTTGGAATTGGGAAATTTCTAAAAATTCCAAGAGACACATCAGCAGCATTACTACCGGAATAAGCCGCCAAGAAAGCGGGTAATAATACCGCCTGGCTATTTTTTCCATAACCCAAAGGATAGCCTTCTGCGTCTAGATTTACCGGATTAGTAACATCAATTCCGCGTTGTGATGCCAATCGATTTGCAACTGTAAGTCTGTTTTGTCTAAAATCATCAAATGCTGCCGAAGCCGTTTCGTTACTTGTAGAAAAAGACGTTTTTATTAAAACTGCCGATATCGAAAAAATACCCGTACTGTAAGGCGATCTCGCATTGTATTGCCCATCGGTAACATCATATTGTTCTGAGAAATTTTCAGAATAAGATCTGTCTAATGACAAATCAATTTTCAAGTCAGGAAACAAATCAACATTAGCCGTTGTTTTAAAAATTTTATTGGTTACCTGAGTGAAATTTTGATTAAAATCCGGATAATTAGTAAGCCAACCATTTTTGGCAGCTTCGTATCGAACGTCATCTTGACTTCCAAAAATAAATCCTAACGAAGGTCTTGATGAACCCAAAAATCCTATACTTGGTGTATATCCAGGCAAAACCGTTCCGCTATTGTACGTGTAGTTCATCTGAACATTTTTCACACTCGTCAAAACGCCTATAAAACCATCCATAAAAGGACTGTTTTTTGTTGCTTGCGGGGTATTGGTTTTTACTATTTTCTCTCCTGGTTTTGGCGCCGCCGGTTTAGGTCTTGATGCTCCGCCACTTTTCGCCTTGGTCAATCCTAAATATTTATACAAGGTATCCATATTGAATGTGGCATTCAAATTATTGGAATTTGCATTTTGAATCGTATTTCCTAAATTATAAGTAACGGCATCAATTTCTATTTCGGACATTGCATTCGAAGCACGTTGCCAACTATAATCACCCGTGTAAGAGTAATTCGCTTTTACAAAACTAAATAATGGAATTTTATTAATTGGAATTTCATAATTCAACACTAATTGTTGCATGTGTTGGTTTGGATCTCCAATATCCCAATAACTGTCCCAAATGGTAAACGTATCAATTGGTTCATTATCCTCGTTCAAATAATTTTTTACAATATTGCTTGAAGAAGCTGTATAATTTAATTTCAATGATTTGGTTAAATTGAAATTAAACCCATATTGATAATTAAAGGCAAAATTTCTTCTGTACAACGGATCTATAGCAATTCCTTCTACACCATCTACCTGACGGAATTGCTGGCGATTGTATTGTCTGATAATATCCGTATTGAAGGAAATATTCGATGGCAAATAATTAAAATTAAAATCACTCAGCAGTTTCCAATAGCTGCTTTTTTTCATGAATTTTGTATTTTTAAAAGGCTCCACCGGCTTAGGCTGAAAAGTAAATGCATAATCAACCGATGTATTTACTTGCTGATCTACATAATCCTCGATTTCAAAATCATGACGTTCCACTTCATTAATCGATTGTGAAAAAGTAAAGTTTTCCGGATCGTACACATGTTGTTTTTGTTCCGGACTTCTTTCTTTTCGTACTCCTATAAAATTGATACTAGTTCGTTTCGTGTAATCAATCGCTCTGTTTTTAATGTTTTCTCTTTCAGCTTCATTCACCGTATTGGCCAACAACTGATTCAGTTTGATATCCTGATTAAAAGGATCATATTCCGGCGTAATTGTTTCTTCACCAACCGCATAATTAAAAGGCAAATTGATTCCCCATTTTGCAGGCAACAGTTTCCCTAAATTTAAATTGGTAACAATGTTATATTGTTGAGTATCTTCTCGACTTCTTTCATTTGGACCTTGTTCTAATGCACCAAAACCAATCGTACTTTTCTTTCCTGTAGCAGAAACCGTTGCAAAATCAGCCAAGTTAGAATCTACATTCAGCACCGCAGCCATTCCGCCTTGATTGTCCATGTCTGCCAAACGAAGTTCATTGAACCAAACTTCCCCTTTAATATCTTGATGCGCATCACTATTTTTTAAACCCACCATCAAATTTCGCACTAAACCAAAATTAGGATTTCCCTTAATCCCTAATTTCAACTTGCTGTTTCCATCACCATCAGGTTTGCTTGAATCATTATCCGAATAATAAATTCCGTCCAAAGGCAATGTGCTTGGATCAATACTCATAGCCTGAATCTTCAACTGCGTTAACAAAGCCAAAGACAAATCGATTTCATTATCTTCCGGCCAAACAGCCTCAGCGCTAAGAGGAGAACAATCAGAATTTGACGTAGAAGAAGGCAGCGTTACTTTTAAAGGAATTTCTATTTGATAAAAATTCTGGGTAAAATCATTTCCAAAACGAATAAATCCTACCATTTGATTGTCTTGAATAGCGGTTTCATTTGGCAAAGATTCAGCATGCAAAAACATTTTCAATTTCTTGAATTGGCGCATGTCTATACTTACGTTTTTGAAAACAGCTCTGGAATCTTCGGGTTGTAATCCATCTCCAGAAACTCTCAAAGCTAACGATTGCTCATTTTGATTGATAACCGTATTGTTATTGTACAATTGTTCTCGTTCTACACCCGGCGGTGTAATATAATTTACCGGACATTTTTCATTATTTTCCTGAACATTCACTGCCAAAACATCAAAATCAGTTCGGTCATCATCAACATTTGTATCATTAAAATCCAGTGTATTGGTATAACGTCTCCATTCTCCTCTTACCAAATCTAATGCTCCAAAACGCACTGTCACCTGATCACTAAAACCTGTCATAAACATTCTCATGAAACGGATTGATCTAAAATCAGAAATGTTTCCAATCGTGTTTTGAGGTTGAGAAACCGGAATTTTAAACTGAATCCATCGGGCTTCTGTTGTTGAGCCATTAGGTAAAGTCTGATTTGTTGTTCTTATATCAGTGATATAATTTTGACCAATGCTCATGTTGGGTTGCATATCAATACTGTATTCATAATACGCATTGATGGTATTCATGGTATTATCTCTATTGATATCTTCTACATCAGGCACTGTAGATGCTCCTCGATTGGCGTCATTAATATCGACTGCAGAGTTTCCGTCAACACCGTTATAATTTTTATATCGGTCCAAAATACTTCCCGAAGTATTGAGATAATAGGTATAATCATCTCCTGCCGGATCCGGTTCTGACGCAAAATTAGTGTAGGTTGAAGCTTCTTTGGCGTTAGACAATCCGTCTAAACCAATATCCTGATTGGTTCTGTTGTCAACATTCGTATCGAAAGCATAAATTAGCGATTGCGAAGCAGGAACATCTCCCCATAACGGTTGCGGATTAACCAATATCTGATCAGGACCAAGTCCGTTTTCGTATTGTTTTCTACCGTCTTTTAGAACATCTTCTGAAACTTCTCCTAAATTAAAATAAATTTTACCTGAATTTGAAGCCGGCGTTTGTCCGTTTCCAACATAAGGATCTAAAACCCAAAACTGAATATATTCGACATTCCCTTGTTCAAAATTAGTTGAATTCAAGGAACGCATAATTCCTCCAAAATTATCTTTCGGGTTATTCGACATATTCAAACTGTTATTATAAGGACCTCTGTCCGAAGGATAATAACTTAAATCTAATGTGTTTATAACTTGCGATTGCCCTTGTGCAATATCAGTTAAAGGATATAATTCTTCACTATAAATTCTCCTTGTGGAATTTAACGATAAATCATCATTAGAAATTCCGGATGGTTTTTGGGTATAAAATACCGGATCAATAGAGTACCAAGATAATTTACCTCTTTTAAAACCATAACTTAAATCATTGGCACTTTCGTTAAAATTATAAGTACTTTCTGCATCATTTACAGGCGTTGAAGACAGACTCCAAGAATATGGCGAACGCATATCAATGGTAGATTGTGAACCTTCAAAATCGTCAACATAAATAGTTGATTCTCCCTGAAACTGATCTGCTTTTGGAGTATCAGGTTTCAAAAATGCAATTTCTCCTCTTATCGAAATATTGGAAGGAACATCTGTATCTATATTTGGCAGTTTATTGACCAATCGGGTTAGGAAAGGAACTTCACTTGAAAAATTAGTGTTAAAACCAAAAATAGTATTGTTTACGGATTCTTGTCCAAAACTGGATTTTTGAGTAAATGGCTTTTCGGTCATTTTTAAGAAAGTAGCACCTACTAAAAATTTATCCGAAATTTTATGTTCTACATTCAACCCCATAAATCTTCTGGTTTGTTGGCCAAAAACAGAATTATTCTCTAACGAAACCTCGATTGGTGTATTCGAAGCTTGCAACGAAGGGTCTAATATCTGCACTCTTCCCAGTTGATAATTGACGCTGTAATCTATTCCTTCGACCAAAACTCTTCCGCCGGCAGTTACTACAACTGAACCTTGTGGCACATTAAAAGCTCCAATCGGGATTCCGTCTCCGCTTGATGATTTATATTTTCCTCGCAATAAGAATTTATTCTTGTCACTGTCTTGTAAAGCACCGGATTGTGTATTGCGATACATGCTTCGAAACACGTATTTTTTCTGATTGGGATTGTAAGTATTAGTATCACTATAATTCTCCCCGGAACCGGTGTTCGATAATTTAGAAAACAATAATTCTCCAAAAGGCTCTTTGGTCGTAAATATAATTCTTCCGTTTTGAGCATCTATGGTTAGGCCTGGCATAAAATCAAAAAAACCGTCACCACCAGTTTGTGGATCGTTATTATAATTCAGTTTATCTAAGTTGAATACTTTTAACAAAGGGGTTTCGGCAATTTTATTTTCCGGTAACGGATTTGACGGAAATGGAGCTCCTGAAACTTCGGTAATATAATTCAAAGGAGAAGGGTCGGTGTAAAGAATATTAAATCTAAAATCTTCCTGCTTCAATTGATAACCTCCAACCTGATAGATGTTTTTCATCATCAAATTCCAAACTGGATTTTTAACATTGGTTAAATTGCTTTTCAGCATTTTCAATATCAAACTTTGTGTAATAATTGCCTGAGTTGATGATGTATTACCCGTTACCACTGTTGCATCTACACCATCATTACCAAATTCCCCCACTTGATACACTTTGTCACCAATCGTATATTGGTAAGCAACTGCAAGAACCTCATCATTGGCTAACCGTTGTTGTAACGAAATATACCCCAATTGAGCGTTATAAGTATACTCGTTAGCATTCAATTTTCGGGCATTTTCAAGCTTAGAATAATCCTGACCTTCACTTACTGTGGTATTAAATCCTGAATTTGAAGTTACAATTTCACGAATATTTGGGTTTAACAAACCTGTTCCTGTAGTTATTTGTGCCGGATCGTAATCATTATTTGTGTTGTCTGCCGGAGAATCAACAGGATTATTAAAAATTCCGGTTGACGGATCTAAAACAACAACTTCATTATCTGCTAAACCTGATAATTGTGCTTCCCCTAAATCCTGAATTGCAATAATATTTCTAAGATTGTTATTGGTTGTAGATACTCTGTTTTGCTTATTTGTAACCCAAATTTCTAATCGGGAAATTTGCACTCTACTGTCTATAAAAGGATAGTTTTTCAGCGAAGCATCGTATCGATTTCTGAAATATTGAGACAGGAAAAAGTGCCTGTCATTATCATAATCGAGTGCATAAATATCAAAATCCTGAATTGTTCCGCCACCTTCGGCAACGATACTTTTTGTTTGTGATTTTTGTTCCGAAAAAACACCGGTAACTGTAGTTTTACCAAATTGCAACTGTGTTTTTACCCCAAATAAACTTTGAGCGCCCCGAATCAAAGAACTATTCAAAGGCATACTTACATTTCCTACTTCGATTTTTTGAATGATATCATCTTCTGTAGGCGCGTATTCTAATTTAATTAAATTTTGAAAAGCAAAAGTAGATTGTGTATCATAATTAGCATTAACATTCAATCTTGTCCCTACTTTCCCCATCAAACTCATGCTGATTCTTTGATCAAAATCGAAAGAAGTGCTGGCTCTGTTTCTGGGTGAAAATGATGGATTATCTTGTTTTGTATAACGCATTCCTAAATCCATTTCTACAGAACCAGTTGGTTTTACATCAATGGTATTACTTCCGAAAATGGATTCAAAAAAACTTGATTTCACATAATATCTTGGTAATAAATCTTTTTTGGCATCTTCGCTACCTTCCTTTTTTCCGTCAATCGCATCCGCTTTTTTCTTGAAATAATCTCGCATGGATTCTTTCAAAACTAATTTTTCGTATTCTTTTGGCGTTAAAATAATTGGATAATCTATAGAAAAACCATCTACAGTATTCGTGTACACATATCGATCTGTAACAGGATCATAAGTATAAGCTGAAAGAATGCTCTTAGGATTTTTAATCTCAACTTTCCCTACAGAAAAACCTGTCTTAACAGTATCTTGAGGCTGAGTATCTGGTTTTACTTGTGCTTGAGATACGGTTCCACAAAATAAAATTAGCAATAAAATCCAAATTTTATTCATACAATTCGGTGTTACTTCTATGCTTTTACAAGCTTTTCAAAGCTTTTTTGATAATGGATTCAACAGTAGCTTCCGGGTCCTCTTTTATAATTTTTTCTATCACTTTTTCGGATGTTTTTCGAACAAAACCTAAAACCTCCAAAGCAGATAACGCTTCATCTCGATTTGTATTGCTTTGAGACATCGAAACTTCGTCTAAATCGTACAGTTTTACGATTTTATCTTTCAAATCAAGTATAACTCTTTGCGCTGTTTTTGTACCAATCCCTTTTATAGACTGAATCGTCACCACATCACCTGATGCAATTGCATTAATAATTTGTTTTGGATCTAAAGAAGAAAGCATCGTTCGGGCTATACTCGCACCTATGCCAGAAACCGATAATAATAATTTAAAAATTTCTCTTTCTGACTTTTCAACAAATCCAAATAAAGTATGCGCATCTTCTTTTATTTGAAGATGCGTAAATAACTTTATAAAATCTGAATTGGGAAGTAAGGAATATGTATGAAGCGATATATTTACATGATACCCAACTCCATTACAATCGATAACGACCTGTGTGGGAGTTTTTTCTACTAATTTTCCTTGTAAATGTGTTATCATATAAATTTTGTGTGACCAAATATAATAAAATTAAGGTAGAATTTCCCTTTTGTTTATTAGTCCTTTTGTTTCACAACTAGTTTACTGCCAAACGCTTTTTTTCTTTTTCCTGAGCATCAATAACTGCTATTGCTGCCATGTTTACCATTTCTTCTACACTTGCCCCTAGTTGAAATATGTGAACCGGTTTATTCATCCCTAACATAATTGGCCCGATTGAGTCCACTTTATGTAGTTCTTTCATTAATTTATAAGTAATATTTGCTGATTCCAAGTTAGGAAAAATCAATGTATTTACTTTTTTTCCTGCTAATTTAGAGAAAGGAAATTTTTTCTCTAACATCTCCGGGTTCAAAGCAAAATCGGCCTGAAGTTCCCCATCAATAATCATATCAGGATAATTAGCATGCAAATAAGCTACTGCTTCTCTTACTTTACTGGCGCTTTCATTAGTAGAAGAACCAAAATTAGAATAAGAAACCATCGCGATAACAGGTTCAACTCCAAACATTTTTGCAGCATTTGAAGTCATGATAGCAATTTTTGCCAATTCTTCTGCAGATGGGTTTACATTGATAGCTGTATCTGATAAAAACATTGGGCCACGACCCGTCATCATCATATTTGTTGTAGCAACAATAGAAACTCCCGGCGCTTTGTCAATAAGCTGTAACATCGGTTTTACAACCGAAGGATAACTTCTGGAGTGTCCTGAAACCAAAGCGTCTGCTTCGCCTTCATTAACCATCATTGCAGCAAAATAATTTCTCTCTCGCATTAATTTTTGAGCATCCAAAAGCGATATTCCACGTCTTTGTCTGGTTTTCCAATATGTGGTTGCAAAACGATTTCTTCTTTCTTCCTCATCGGCCACTTTTGGATCTATAATTTGAACATCGCCAACAAATCCAATCTCTTGCATCAATTCAACAATAATTTCTTTGTGTCCCAACAGAATCGGAAATCCAATACCTTCTTCAAATACAATTTGAGCAGCTTTAAGAACATCTAAATGATCTGCTTCTGCAAAAACGATTCGTTTTGGATCTATTTTGGCTCTATTTGTAATCAATCGAACCATTTTATTATCATTTCCTAATCGGTCCAAAAGAGCTTCTTTGTACTCTTCCCAATCCGTAATTGGATTTAATGCCACTCCTGAATCCATAGCCGCTTTTGCAACAGCAGGAGCAACAACGGTAATCAATCTTGGATCGAATGGAGAGGGTATTATATATTCTCTACCAAAAGTTAGTTTCTTAGCACCGTAAGCAACATTTACTTGCTCCGGAACGTGTTCTTTTGCCAATGCTGCCAATGCTCTTACTGCTGCCATTTTCATAGCTTCATTAATTTTGGTAGCACGAACATCCAGAGCGCCTCTAAAAATATATGGAAATCCAAGTACATTATTCACTTGATTAGGAAAATCAGATCTTCCTGTCGCCATGATAACATCTTTTCTGGTTGCAATAGCTAAATTATAATCGATTTCAGGAACTGGATTTGCCATCGCAAAAACGATAGGATTATCAGCCATACCCAACAACATTTGTGGAGTCATAATATCTCCTGAAGACAATCCTAAAAATATATCAGCGTCTACTAATGCTTCTTCAAGACTTATTGAAGGCATGTCTTTGGCATATTTTTGTTGTAAATCAGACAATGACGAGTTATCTTTTGTCAATAATCCTTTGCTATTAAACATATAAATGTTTTCTAGTTTCACACCAAGCAAAATATATAAATTAGCACAAGCCAAAGCCGCCGATCCTGCTCCGGAAACGACCATTTTCATGTCTTCTGCTTTTTTACCTGCCAATTCTAACGCGTTTAAAAGTGCCGCTGAAGAGATAATTGCTGTTCCGTGTTGATCATCGTGCATCACCGGAATATTTAACTCTTCGACTAATCGTCTTTCAATTTCAAAAGATTCTGGCGCTTTAATATCCTCTAGGTTGATTCCACCAAAAGTTGGCGCTATATTTTTTACGGTTTGAATAAATTCTTCAATATCTTTTGTTCCAATTTCGATGTCGAATACATCAATACCGGCAAAAATTTTGAACAAAAGTCCTTTTCCTTCCATTACTGGTTTTGATGCTTCGGGACCAATATCTCCTAATCCTAAAACTGCTGTACCATTAGTAATTACAGCAACTAAATTTCCTTTTGTAGTATATTTATAAACATCATTTACATCTTTAGCAATTTCTAAACATGGCTCCGCTACGCCCGGCGAATACGCCAAAGACAAATCTCTTTGGGTTGCATATTTTTTGGTTGGAACTACTTGAATTTTACCAGGTGTGGGTTGCGAATGGTATAATAATGCTTCTTTTCTCTTGCTATTTTTGTCCATTTTTGTTAGATTTTATACTAGCTTACAAAGATAGGAGTCTTGATTTAAAAAAAGAGGACTTTTCCCCCATTCTTTTGCATAAAACAAACTTAGATTTTAATTCAAAAAAAATAGCCACATCAATTTGTGGCTATTTATAATAATAAAATTTTTATTTTTTTATTGTGTTATATAGGAGTTTAAATGCTGAATAGTATCTTTTTGCTTTTCTATAATGGCTTTTACCACATCACTTATCGATATGATCCCGATAACAATATTGTTTTCTATAACCGGTAAGTGCCGAACTCTTTTAGCATTCATCAATTCCATGCAAGACTCTAAATTATCCGATAGTTTTACGGTAACAACATCGGTCTCCATGATTTCATGAACTAAGGCTTTCTTTGAAGACTTGGCTTTCAAAACGATTTTTCTGGCATAATCCCTTTCGGATAAAATCCCTTTCAATACTGTATCTTCAATTACAAGAATAGCACCTATGTTTTTCTCGCTCATTACTGTTAATGCTTCGTATACAGTATTTGTGGAAAGTACAGAATATACTTCTTTCCCTTTCGTGCTTAATATTTGATCTACAGTCATGTTTTCAAAATTTAATGAAATATAAAGTTAAATAAAATAAACATTCAAAACACATTTCTGATTAAAATAAATCATCGGGCGAAACCAAAACGTTGAGTTTTTCTTTTAAATTATTATGCAAGATTTGTAACCCATATTGATACGATGCATTTACCCAGCCAAATCCTTCCTTAGCAATATAATCAAACTCAGTTCCTACATTCCCATATTCTGCAAACACTTTATGAGAGCTAATTTCTAAGTCGAATTTTTCTGGAATCGTACCATTATATTCCACTGCATTTTTTGTAATGAGCCACAACCATCTGTAAACCATTTCCTGAGCTTCGTCAAAAAATTTATAATTAATCAGACCTTCCCACAATAATATCTGATGTGGTGCCCAACCAAAAGGATAGTCCCATTGTCGTTGCGGAGCATTTTCCGGAACTCCAGCTACACTGGCTTTTGTGCTTCCTGTAATTCCACCTGTTTTTATGAACTGAGGCAAAGCAATTTCAATTAATTTCTTAGCTTGATGCTCGCTGCACAATCCTGCCCACAAAGGAAAAAATGTAGTCGCAGCTTCAAAAGGAAATTGTTTTTTGTTTACAAAATCGTAATCAAAATACATTCCGGCGGCTTCATTCCAACACAATTCATTTATTTTTTCTTTTCTGAAATTAGCTTTTTGTTCCCAATCTTCAGCAGTATAAGTAACACTACCAACTTGAAAAGCATTGCTGAAATATTCTCTTATCAGGTAAGCAATATCTTTTTCATACTTGTACAGAAAACTATTGATATCCACTGAGTTTAAATTGGCACATCTATTTATCAGTCTGTCGGTAGTATCATGTCCGCTTTCTCTCAAACTTCTGTCATGAACAAAATATTCGTCAAGTTCAGCATCAATCAGACTACGTTCTAAGTATTTCTTTTCAAACTCCCGAATCGGTAAATTGTATTTTTTGGCATACGGTTCCAAAACGTCATCAAAATGTCCTGGCTCCACTTCAAACGGCATTCCTACCCCATCCGCTTTATATCTGTTCAATCCCGTTGGCGTCAATCGGTTTCCTTGCACCATCCAAACGGTATCGTATTCTTTTATTACTGTTTCCAGATGCCCTTTTAACCAATCAAAATCAGGTGTTTTTTGCTTTACAATATCAATCAGCAAAGAAGAATAAAGTGGCGGTTGCGTTCGGGTTAAGTAATAACTTCTGTTCGCGTTTAGAATTTTCCCGTAATGTGTAATTTGGTATTTAAAATTATCGGCAATAGCCATCGCTTTTTCCAGCTGATTGTCTATCAAAAGTCCGACACCAATAAAATAACTGTCCCAACCATACATTTCATTGAATCTTCCGCCCGGAACAACGAATGGAACGCCCTGCAAACTGTATATTTTTTGTTCTAAAGCCAAAGCCAAAATTCCCGGTTTTGTATTTAAAGTCTCCACATATTCCATGGAGAAATTTTCAGGTAAAATGGCTACTCTAAAATTCCGAAGCTCTTTTTCTAATTCCTGAAAATACGCTACTCCTTGAGGATCAGTGGCAGGAACATAAAGCGTTGGAATCTCATTTGACGTTTTTTCATCCTGAAGAATTTGGGCCAATCCTTTTTTATCAATAGTTCGGGTGAGTTCGTTCCAATAATCCTCTCTTATTTTTCTTGAAATACGTTCTACCGGATTTTCCTGAATTCGATGCAAATTAATCTCGCCCTCTATAAGATTTGATTCTTTTAGTTGCGCTAATTCCTGCAACAAATTAGACAAATGATACGTTCCTTCAATTGTTTTTTCTTGTTTTGTGATTTGGTCAACCAAAACAAACTTTTTAGGTCCGGTGTCGTCTTTTGTAATTTTTTTATCTTGATCAGTATCCTCTTGAAGCAAAAGTTCACTGAATACTTTATCTATGTTAACTAAGAATTTCATTTTTTTTAGCAGTAAGTTTTTTTAATATAAAGAAAGAAACCAGCAATAAAGACATGGGGATCAAAGTATAATAAAATGCATTTTCGGGCCCTTCGTTTTTAAACAAATAACCAATTATTCTAGAACCTAATGTTCCTCCTAAAGCAGAAAAAACTACAATCAAACCCGTCATGGAGCTATGTAATTTTTTTGGCAAAGCACTCAAAACAACCGAATTTAAAAGCGGATAAATTGGCGCTATAAAAAGTCCAACCAACGGAAATGCAAATCCAATTAATGGAATATCCCCTAACGAATTAATTTCCTTAACATCCAATCCTACTGTTTTTGGCAAAACAAAAACCACGATAAGCATCGCCGCAATAATACAAAAACTCAGTACCCAAATCCAATTTACTTTTTTGGTAATAATACCTGCCAAAAGTCTTCCAACTGCCAATGTAATTGCCAAAATACTCGCCATCATAATGCTGATATTCTCCGGAAGATGTAGCACTTTACTATTAAAAGTGGGCAACCAAGACATTATTCCTTGTTCAATCATTACAAATAAGAACGCACTAATCACAAAAACAATCGTTAAAAGCTTAGCAAATAATTTAAACATTTGAGCGAAATCATCTACCAGATTAACTCCAGGAATTTCGGTTTGATTTTCGAATTTTGCAAAGAATAAAAAACCAAATGATAGTAAAGCCATTGCGGCCAATAACCAATACACGTTCAACCATGCATCCGGATTTGATTCTGAATTAAAAGCCGGAAAAAGGAAATAAGCCAAAGCTATTCCAAGCATAAAAACGCCTTCAATGCTGCTCATCAAACTGTTGTGTTCCTGTTGATTCTCCGTAATGGTCCCAATTAATGAATAAACAGATACTTTTATTAAGGCAAAAGAAACCCCTACAGTCGCAAAAAGTATTTTTGCAGCACTAAAAGAATTTCCAAAATACATACTTATACAAGCAACTGAAACTAATCCCAATCCAATAAGCATGGCTTTTTTATACCCAATTCTTGGTAAAAAAGAAGCCACCAAAAAAGAAACAATTGCAATAGGCAAATCCTTAAATGCTTCCAGAATACTGGCTTGTAATTCATCAACACCATAATTTGCTTGTGATTTCAGAATTACAATTCCTACGCTATTCAGCAAAATTGCAAACACAAAATAATTGAGGTACATGGCAATCTTAACGGTGCTTTTTTGCATTATTTCTTTATTTATTAATTGGTTAGTATTTATGAATCCGCATTTATATACTCCTGAAAATTAATTTATTCAGACAATCTTCGTTTATTTTAAAAGTTTTAAAACTAGTAAT
>ERZ1034365.54-NODE-54-length-57978-cov-3.041847_pt1 | contig 57978 bp, 59 predicted proteins | sample MGYA00520615_ERZ1034365 | MGnify/ENA primary metagenome ERZ1034365 (study PRJEB33736, sample SAMEA104284505) | Azolla filiculoides | biome: Urban; feature: Water surface; material: Ditch water | place: Netherlands | collected 2015-10-28 | depth 0-0.1 m ...
ACCTCCTCAACGCACCAAGGCGCTCTACAATACCTTTTATTTGTTCGGTAGTTGTCATAAATTATAGTAATTTTGTGGGGCAAAAATAGGAAAATTTTGCGAAGAGACAATTCGAATTTTCTGTATTGAAAATAAAATAAATATAATGGAAATAAATTTAGTTAGTGATACCGTTACCAAGCCGACACCAGAAATGTTGCAATATATGTTTAATGCTGTTGTAGGTGACGATGTTTATAAGCAAGATCCAACAGTTATTGAATTAGAATCTAAAGTTGCAGCACTTTTTGGCATGGAAGCCGGTCTTTTCTTTCCGTCTGGAACTATGGCTAATCAAACCGCTATAAAATTACACACGCAGCCTGGCGAACAATTGATAGCTGATAAGTATGCACATGTATATAATTATGAAGGTGGAGGAGTTTCTTTTAACAGCGGTGTTTCCTGCTGCTTGCTTAACGGACATCGCGGAATGATAACTGCAGCACAAGTTGCCGGAGCTATAAATGATCCTGAATTTTATCACAGTCCTTTAACGAGTTTGGTTTGTGTTGAAAATACGACTAATAAAGGCGGTGGTGCTTGTTATGAATTAGAAGATTTACAAAAAATAAGACAAGTATGCGATGCTAATAATTTAAAATTTCATCTTGATGGTGCCCGAATTTGGAATGCATTAATAGCCAAAAATCAGGATCCAAAAGCCTTTGGAAAATTATTTGATACCATTTCTGTTTGTTTGTCAAAAGGACTTGGAGCACCAATAGGTTCTGTTTTATTAGCAGATAAAAAAACGATTCACAGAGCGTTGCGAATCCGAAAAATATTGGGTGGTGGTATGCGTCAGGTAGGCTATTTGGCGGCAGCCGGAATTTATGCTTTAAACCATAATGTAGAGCGACTTGCGGATGATCATCGAAGAGCAAAAGAACTTGCCGAAGTCTTAAAGAACGCCAGTTGGGTTGCGGCTGTAGAACCTGTAGAAACTAATATTTTGATATTCTCTGTGGTTCCCAGTATTAGTGAAGCAGTTTTAATTGAAAAATTAAAACAAAAAAACATTTCAATCAGCGCTATGGGATTTGGAAAATTACGAATCGTTACACATTTGGATTACAGGGAAGTAATGCATACGTATGTGTTGGAAACCTTAGAAAAATTGGTTTTTTAGCCTGAAAATAGGTAAGGTTTAAAGTGATGTGCATTGCCAAAACTTTAAACCTTACATTTTAAACTTTTTATTTAAACAAATTATCCATTCCCGGAATCATTGGCATATCCATTTTGGCTACAGCATCTAATTCTGCTTGATTTACATTTGTAGCTTTTTCGATGGCTTTGTTTAAAACCAAAATTAAATAATCTTCCAGTTGGTCTTTGTCTTCTAATAAAGAATCTTCAATGGCAATTGATGTAATTTTTCGGTTCGCCGTTAGCGTCACTTTTAATAGACCATCATTGCTTTGTTCGTCGATTAGTACCGTGTCTAATCTCTTTTTAGTATCTTCAATTTTTTGTTGGGTTTCTCTAAGTTTTCCCATCATTCCCATTAAATCCATTTTTTTAACTTTTTTAAATTAATTTGTTACGAAATTAGTATCTTGCAAGCTCACTTTCAACAAAAAATAATGAAAAACAGATTCATCTTACCCAGTCTTTGTGTTATTTTTGTAACTTCATTTACTAATACAAAAGCACAAACAATGTCTACAGACTTATTGGCTCCGAAAGCAAAAGTAATACCAAAATCGCTCGAAAAACACAAAGATATCAGAATTGATAATTATTTTTGGATGAATGAGAGAGAAAATCCGGAAGTGATTGATTATTTGAATCAGGAAAATACCTATTACAATTCGATGACTGCCCATACGAAAGACTTTCAGAAAGATTTATTCGAGGAAATGAAAGGCAGAATTAAAGAGGATGATCAATCCGTTCCTTACCTATATAACGGATATTATTACATCACACGTTTTGAGATAGGACAGGATTATCCTATTTATTCCAGAAAAAAAGGCAGCCTTTCGGCAAATGAAGAAATTTTGTTCAATTGTAATGATTTGGCCAAAGGACATTCCTTTTTTCAGTTAGGCGGTTTAAGTGTCAGTCCGGATAATAAGTTTGCCACATTTGGAGTTGATACCGTTGGAAGACGTATTTATACCATACAAATAAAGAATCTTGAAACGGGAGAAATCCTTTCGGATAAAATAGAAAATGTTACCGGAGGATCGGTTTGGGCGAATGATAACAAAACGATTTTTTATACCAGACAGGATAAGGTGACTTTGCGTGCCGATAAAATTTTCAGACACAAACTGGGAACAAATTCAGCTGATGATGTTTTAGTTTTTGATGAAAAAGACGATACATTCAACGTTTCGGTGAGTAAAGAAAAATCAAAAAAATATATTGTAATTGGGTCCGGAAGTACTTTGACTACCGAATATCGCATCCTGAATTCAGACAATCCTGATGGAGAGTTTACTATTTTTCAACCTAGAGTTCGCGGATTAGAATACAGTATTTCGCATTTTGGAGATTCTTTTTACGTGCTTACCAATAAAGATAAAGCTACCAATTTTAAATTAATGAAAACGCCTGAAAATGCGACTTCAAAAGAAAATTGGAAAGACTTAATTCCGCATAGAAAAGATGTCTTAATCGAAGATATTGAAATTTTCAGAAATTATTTAGTTGTAGAAGAACGTTCTAACGGATTGAATCATATTCGAATTATGCCTTGGAGTGGAGCAGGGGAATATTATTTGCCTTTTGGAAGTGAAACCTACAATGCTTATACGACTACCAATGTAGATTTTGATACTGATGTTTTACGTTACAGCTATCAATCCTTGGCAACACCATCTTCGGTTATTGATTTCAATATGACCACCAAAGAAAAAGAAATCAAGAAAGAACAGCAGGTGCTTGGCGGTAAATTTGACAAAAATAATTACATCGAAGAGCGTATTTGGGCTACAGCAACAGATGGTACCAAAGTGCCAATTTCTATGGTGTATCGCAAAGAATTGAAAAAAGATGGGAAGAATCCGTTATTGCTTTATGCATACGGATCCTACGGAATTACGATGGATACTTATTTTTCATCGACACGATTATCAATATTAGACCGAGGTTTTGTTTTTGCAATTGCTCATATTCGTGGAGGAGAAGATTTAGGCAGACAATGGTATGAAGATGGTAAATTATTAAAAAAGAAAAATACGTTTACTGATTTTATCGATTGTTCAAAACATGTGATTAAAGAAAAATATACTTCTCCGGAGCATTTATATGCTGAAGGAGGTTCTGCCGGAGGATTATTGATGGGAGCGGTAGTTAATATGGCTCCGGAATTATATAATGGAGTGATTGCTCAAGTTCCTTTTGTAGATGTTATAACAACAATGCTTGATGACAGTATCCCGCTTACAACAGGAGAATATGACGAATGGGGTAATCCAAATGTTAAAAAATACTATGATTACATGTTGTCATATTCACCTTATGATAATGTTACAGCGCAAAAATATCCAAACATGTATGTTTCTACAGGACTACATGATTCTCAGGTACAGTATTGGGAACCAGCTAAATGGGTAGCAAAATTGAGGACTAAAAAAACGGGAGATACTGTCTTATTCCTGAATACAAATATGGATGCAGGTCATGGAGGTGCTTCAGGACGATTTGAAGCGCTTAAGGAATTAGCAAAAGAGTATAGTTTTTTATTAGATTTAGAGAAAATTAAAAACTAATTAGATTTTTTTTGTTAAATTTGCACTCTATCGAGGTAAGGTTAAAATTTTCCTCGATTAACTATTTTTTTTATGAAAGAAGAAATAAATGCTTATAATAATATTTTAGAATTAATAGGTAACACTCCACTTATTAAACTAAATAAAGTCACCGAAGAGTTAGAAGGTAATTTCTACGCAAAGGTAGAAGCTTTTAATCCGGGACATTCTTCAAAAGATAGAATAGCATTATACATAATCGAAGAGGCTGAAAAAAAGGGAATATTATCTCCAGGAGATACTATTATAGAAACGACTTCCGGCAATACGGGTTTTAGTTTGGCTATGGTAAGTATCATCAAAGGATATAGTTGTATCCTTGCCGTGAGTTCAAAATCATCTAAAGATAAAATAGATATGCTTCGCAGTTTGGGAGCAAAAGTTTATGTGTGTCCTGCACACGTTTCTGCTGATGATGAGCGTTCGTATTACAGTGTTGCTAAACGATTGCATGAAGAAACCAAAGGCTCAGTTTACATCAATCAGTATTTTAACCAATTGAATGTAGATGCGCATTATTTGACGACAGGTCCAGAAATTTGGAAACAAACTAACGGTAAACTGACGCATCTTATTGCTTGTAGCGGAACTGGAGGAACTATTTCAGGGACTGCAAAATATTTAAAAGAGCAAAATCCAAATATTAGAATTTTAGGAGTTGATGCTTTTGGTTCGGTGTTAAAGAAATACCATGAAACTAAAGAGTTTGACAATGCTGAAATTTATCCGTATCGAATAGAAGGTTTGGGTAAAAACTTGATTCCTACGGCAACCGATTTTGAAATCATTGATAAGTTCATGAAAGTGACTGATGAGGAAAGTGCACATTCTACAAGAGAATTAGCCAAAAGAGAAGGTTTGTTTGTTGGATATACTTCTGGAGCGGTGCTTCAAGCGATTAAACAATATGCTGAAGAAGGCGAATTTGACGAAAACAGTAATGTAATTGCCATTTTTCCTGATCACGGTTCCCGATACATGAGTAAAGTATTTAGTGATGACTGGATGAACGAACAAGGTTTCTTTGACAGCATTAATGAAGAAGAAGCTCAAAAAATAGAATTTATAAAATAGAGTATTCTATATTTTAGACATAAAAAACTCCATCAGCTATAACGTTGATGGAGTTTTTAGTTTTTATCCCGGACTATTTAAAGCTTAAAATTTAGTATTGGTCTATTTTATAATAACAGAATTTTAAATAAAAAAACTCCAAATTTCTTTGGAGTTTAAAATTGTAATCTGATATTTATTATTCTTCCATCGTGTGATATACGTTCATCACGTCATCATCTTCCTCGATTTTTTCTATTAATTTTTCAACGTCAGCAGCTTCGGCTTCGGTAAGTTTCTTTGTGATTTGAGGAATTCTTTCAAAACCAGAAGACAAGATTTCGATACTTCTGTGTTCTAATTCTTTTTGAATGGTTCCAAAACTTCCGAAAGGAGCATAGATTAAAATGCCATCTTCATCTTCAAAAACTTCTTCGGCACCAAAATCAATTAATTCTAATTCTAATTCTTCCGGGTCGATTCCGTTTGCAGGAATTCTAAAGTTACAAGTATGGTCGAACATAAATTCAACTGAACCTTGTGTTCCCATAGTTCCGTTGCATTTATTAAAATAACTACGAATATTTGCCACAGTTCTGTTGTTGTTATCAGTAGCTGTTTCAACAAGAATTGCGATTCCGTGTGGAGCATATCCTTCGAATAAAACTTCTTTATAATTGGCAGTGTCCTTATCGGTTGCTTTTTTTATGGCACGTTCTACATTTTCTTTTGGCATATTTACTGCCTTAGAGTTTTGAATAACGGCTCTTAATCTTGAATTGGCATCAGGATTTGGACCGCCTTCTTTTACAGCCATAACAATATCTTTACCAATTCTGGTAAAGGCTTTGGCCATTGCTGACCAACGTTTCATTTTTCTTCCTTTTCTGAACTCAAACGCTCTTCCCATTTCTATTTCTTATTTTGTACTGCAAAAATACAGTTATTCCTTATTTTACCAAATATTTTTAGTGTTCAATTGGGGCATGTTTCGAAATAAAATCCTATCGAATGCTTTCTTAGAATAAATTATATTTGTTGGTTCTGAATTGGATAGCGTATTGCCTTTATTTATTCAAATTTGTATAGTCATTCAATATTGCGATAGCTTCTTCTAAGTAAGGATTTTTCTTTAGGTTTTTGATTCGGTAGGTATTTATATCTTGTTGAAAAGTATCGAATTGAATCTTTTGGATATCCTCTGAATTATTCAAAATGCTGCAACTGGACTCCCTTTCGGCAATCTTTTTTACTTTTTCCCAAAGGGTGTCAATTTCATGAAAATCGTTGAATACATCTTTGAAAGTCAATCGGATTGGTTTTTTCAGATGGAGATACAACGCATTTATTTCAGAGTTAGCGATGTTTATTTCATTAAAAATTTCCGATTTTTTTACTCTCAAATTACTTAATGCCACTATTTTTTCAAAATTAGGGTTCGCTAACGGATTAAATTTAGCTTTAGTGCTAATAGTGTCTTGTTGTAGTGCGGTTTTGAAGCTTACTTCACGAGTAGTAATGCTGTCAAATAAAACGGGAAGCGAAATATCAGGGATGATTCCTTTTATTTGATTGCTTTCGCCGGTTACTCTGTAGAATTTTTCAACTGTTAGTTTTACAAAATCCTGCTGTTTTTTTTCATCTAAAGGTATGATAGTTTGCATAGAAGCTTTTCCTAATGACTTGCTTCCAATTATGATTGCTCTATTATAATCCTGCATAGCGGCACTATAGAATTCACTAGCCGATGCGGAGTTTCCGTTGATTAAGACTATAATCGGACCGTTGTATGCGCTGTTACGATTTACATCCTTTATAATATCTTGCTTTTTTTTACTGTTTACTAAAACGGATATTGGACCGGAATCTATAAACATTCCTGCTAATTTTATGGCTTCTTCCATAGAACCGCCTCCGTTATTTTGTAAATCAATCACTAATCCTTTGATATTATCTTTTTGAAGTTTTACAATTTCCTTCGCTACGTCATCGGCACAACCTTGAACGGTTGAACCATCAAAATCGGAGTAAAAGCTGGGAATATTGATATATCCAATTCTGGTTTCCTTTTCGACAATATAACTGAAAACGGAATTTGCATTTGTTTTCATTACTTCTTTTTTGAGAAGTACGGCTTGAATATTTCCGTTTTTTTTCTGAATTGTCAGTTCAATTTCTGCATTGGAATCGGAATAAATTAATTCGCCAATTTTTTCTATTGAGGCACAAGAAACTAAATATTCTTCTCCTTTTTTATTGGAAACTTTCAGAATTACATCTTCTTTTTCGAACTTCTCTGATTTGGCAGCCGGACCACCGGGAACAATTTCGTCTACAATTATTTCTTCTTTTTCATTGAAAGTAATATTCAATCCTAACGAAAGGTTACTGGTGGATAAGCCAGACATAAAACTTGATTTTGCATCTGGAGAAAAATAATTGGTATGTGGATCAAAATAGGTACAAAAAATATTCAGAAAGCTATTTTTAAGATCTTCTTCGATTCCTTTTTTGCTACTCAAAAGGCTGCTTACTTTACATAAATTGGTATCAAATACCTTTGTTTTGGTACTTTTTTCGAGTTTTTCAAAATGGATATTCAGTGAATCTAAATTGGTACTCAATTTTGAAATTTCTTCAAGAATATCATAGCGGAGTCGTTTTTTCCAAACTCTTTCAAGGTCCTTTTCTGCTAAATCAAACGGAAAGTTTTTCTTTGAAAATTTAACGGTGTCATTTGTATTATAATCAAAAGCCTCTTTTTGTATTTTATGAAGTATTTTTTTCTTTCTTTTTAAAGCCAATTGGTAAGCGGAAACAAAATCGTTCATAAAAGAACAATTTTTTTGCACAATATAATTGTCTAATTGGAGTCGATGTTGCGCTAATTTTTGATACTCTATTTGGGTAAATAAATTTCGGTTAGCATCTAATTGGTCCATAAAGGTATCAAAAACATAAACCGATAAACTGTCGTCTACCGGTTTTGGACTGTAATGTTCTTGCTGAATTAAGATATTAATTTTTGAAAGTATTTCGCAAGTTTTATCTCCATTTTGACTAAATAAAGAGAATGATATCAAGAATAGAGACAGCGAAAATAGTTTCATTTTATTTTTTATAAAAAGGCAATTTTACCACTTTGGCAGGAACATCATTTTTACGAATTCTGATAAAGATTTCACTATCCAAAGTACTATTTTCGGTTGTTACATATCCTAGACCAATTCCTTTATTCATAGAAGGTGACATCGTTCCCGAAGTTACGATTCCGATTGCAGTTCCAGTTGCATCAACGATTTCGTAGTCGTGTCTTGGTACGGCACGCTCCTGCATTTCGAAAGCAACAAGTTTTTTAGTAACACCTGCTTCTTTTTGTTTTTTCAAGTTTTCAGAATTGGTGAATTCTTTCGTGAATTTGGTAATCCAGCCTAATCCGGCCTCTAATGGAGAAGTTGTATCGTTGATGTCATTTCCGTACAGACAAAATCCCATTTCTAAACGTAAAGTATCACGGGCAGCGAGACCAATTGGTTTGATTCCGTATGCAGCTCCAGCTTCAAAAACTTTGTTCCAAATGGTTTCAACTTCTGAGTTTTTACAATAAATTTCGAATCCTCCAGAGCCAGTATATCCGGTTGCTGAAATAATAACATGTTCAATTCCTGCAAAATCACCTACTTCAAAATGATAATAAGCGATAGCCGATAAATCTAAAGAGGATAACGATTGCATTGCTTCAACAGCTTTAGGTCCTTGAATGGCTAATAAAGAATAGTCATCTGAAAGGTTTTTCATCTCCACTCCTAAATCATTATGTGCTGAAATCCAATTCCAATCCTTGTCAATATTAGAAGCATTTACGACCAATAAATATTGCTCGTCTTTCATTTTATACACAATCAAATCATCAACAATTCCGCCTTCATTATTAGGCAAACAAGAATATTGCGCTCTTCCTATGGTTAATGTAGCAGCATCATTTGAAGTTGTTTTTTGAATTAGAGCTAACGCATTTGGCCCGGACAATAAAAATTCTCCCATATGTGATACATCAAACACACCTACGGCAGTACGTACGGTTTCGTGTTCAGCATTTACACCTTCATATAAAATAGGCATATTGTATCCGGCAAAAGGAAGCATTTTCGCTCCCAAACTCTCATGAATGTGCGTTAGTGCAGTATTTTTCATTGTATTTTAAGTAAAATTTTTATAGGGCTAATTTATTGCTTTTTTATGGAGTAGCAAAGGTAAAATCAGATAGATTCTTAAGGTCTAATTTATGCTAAAGAAATAGTTTTAGCACTGTTTTTTGAGTTGGCAGTTCTTTTTTTGTGGGAACAAGTTTTATAAAATAGGAACTTCATCTTGGAATTATATAAAGTTTGTAGTTGCAAGATGAAGTTCAAATTTTATTTTTTAATTTATAATAGTAGTTTTAGAATCATAAGATAACAATAATGTTGTTTTTAATGATCAATTTTATAAATCAATTTGAGGTAATTGCTGCCCACGATGGGTACATCATTTATTGAGGTTCTGCCACTCCAATTATTATTGTCGTATTTACCATAAATATCAACTCTTGGTAAGGCATTAAACAAGTATTCAATGGCAAAAGAATCAGATAGATGCGCTCGTAAAGACAAATTTCCTGCTATAGACAAATGTGAACTGGCTTGGTCATATGATAATCCGTCGCCCCATGTTCCCCATCTGTTTATAATGGTAGGTTCAATAGAAGGTATGAAGACTACTTTTAGGTCTTTATTACCAATGTGACTGTATAGCGGGAAGTGATATCCTAAGCCGATAGTGTTTTTGCTGAATTGAACCATTCCAAAGCGTTCGTAGCCTATATTTATTTCAAAATTGCGAGCAACCATTCCGAATTGAAGAAAATAATCTAAACCGCTTTTATAATCTGTGGGTTTACTGCCAACAGCTAAATTAAGAACATCGACTGCTCCAGAAAAATAGATATAATGTTCGCTGCCTTCTTGGGCAAAAGTAAGTGATGTTACGAGTATTAATATTAATTTTTTCATGATTTTGGGGGCTTGAATGTATTGTTTTTTGGTTCACTAGCATATTTAATTTTACGATTTTTATTTAAGTAGGATTAAAGGTGTCGTAATTGTTTAGTTGTTTAGTTTTTCTTTTATTTCATATTTAAAGTTAATTAGTATTGATTTTATTTTACGGGGCTTTTGTTTAATTGTAATTTTCTTTTAACAGAATTCATGTTTTTTTGTTTAAAATTGGGAATGTACTTTTTGTTTGGAATAATGAGTTTTAATCTTGGCAAACAGAACTTGATTTATGTTGAATGTGTCTTAATTAAAGGTTTTGATTTCGCTGACTTTTTTGTCAGTAAAAAGTGTTAAATTGAATAGATTTATCTTTATTGTATAGTAAAGATAAAATAAAATATTAAACTTAAGTGTGATAATAGTCATATGTTAAAAAAAAATATTTTGTGTGTTTATTTTAGATATAAAAAGTATTATTTATTTTTTTTAAGGTTAATTTATAAAATTTATTTTTTTTAGTGTTACCGTTGTTTTATTTTTTTATACTGATGAAGTTGTTTTAGTCTATATTTTACTACTAAAACCTATGTTTTTTTGATCGTTTACCTATTCCTTTTTTTTAGAGTAATTTAATTTATTTATGTACGAATTATGTGCCGAATTGTAGGTGCAATTTGCTTTCTTTTACACAACGAAAATTCGTTTACTAAAAGGGTATCTATGAAAACTAAAAATTAAGGGGTAGTTTATTCTTTATATTTGATTGTTATGTAATCGGGGATTGATTACAATTTGTCATATTTTATAAAGCAATTTAAAATAATTGCTACTTACAAGCGGAACTCCGTTTATACTAGCTCTTCCATCCCAGTTTTTATTGTAATATTGAGCATAGATGTCAATTCGTGGTAATATGTTATACAAGTATTCTACAGCCAAATGTTTTGATAAATGCCATCTTAGGGATAAATTACCACCAACGGATAAGTGAGAACTGGCTAGATCGTATGAAATTGCATCACCTCGAGTTCCCCATCGGTTGATTAAAGTAGGTTCTATAGAGGGGATTATTACTGTTTTAATTTTTCTGTTTCCAATATTTGTATGCATCGGGAAATGATATCCTACACCAGTTGTAAATTTGCTGAATTGTATGTGTCTGAAGTATTCATATCCAACATTTACTTCCAAATTTCTACCTACCATTCCAAATTGAAAGAGATAATCTAATCCACTTTTATTATGAATTGGCTCACTTCCAACCATCAAATTTTTTACATCGATAGCTCCAGAAAAATAGACATAATGTTCTTTGTTGTTTTGAGCGAATATACAAGTAGTGAAAAGAAGGAATAGTAGTTTTTTCATGATTTTAAATCCACATGGTATATTTTCTCGAAAATTTTTAATTGCTGTGAATTATTTAAATCAAAAGAGTGTATATACAAAACAAAATTAACAAACTACTTTAAATAGGTTAGGTAGATATCATTAGTTTAAAATTATTGATTATAAATTTAAAATCAGGTTTGTTATTTTAATCATCCCATTTATTTTTTTAATCAATCTTTAGAGTTAAAAAAACAAAAAATTGCATAATAGCATCTTTCTAAAGGATGTTCTATTATGCAATTTACAAATTGATATAAAAAAAGTTTGACTCTTTAGATTCGATAAAAAGGAAGCGAATTAATTGCTTTTTTCAACGATAATTTTTATTAATTCCTCTTTGGATATTACACCGGATTGGCGCCACAATTGTTTTCCGTTTTGAAATAATATCATTGTGGGAACTCCGCGAACTTGATATTGTGAAGCAACAGTTTGGTTTTTATCAACATCAATTTTTAGGATTGAAACCCGATTTCCTAAACTATCTTTTACTTGTTTTAAAATAGGGCTCAGCATTTGGCAAGGACCACACCATGTAGCAAAAAAATCAACTAAAACAGGAGTGTCCGATTTTATAATTTGATTAAAACTATTCATCTTTTTTATGTTTTTTGTCAGGAATAGCACAGCCATTAGTGCCGCATCCTAAATTAAAAATGACTTGAACCAAGAAAAATAAACCAAAAGCAAGGAACATCCATTCTCGTAAAACAAAAGCCTGTGTGAACAAAAAAACGGCAAATGCTAAACGAAACCATCGCATAAGATGCCAATTTGTAAATAGTAACTCTTTCATTTTTTGATCCTTTTAATTAGTGACTGTTGCTTTTATTTATTTTATATTTTTCATCATAAGAAACCGCAAATTGTAGTGCTGTTAAATCAATTTCTTCGGTACTAACGATAAGTACTTCAGAAAAATCAGTACTCATACTCACATTCAACACACCATTTATTTGCGCTAATTTTACAGACACATTTTCCATGCAGCCACTACATGTAATTCCTTCAAATGTATAGAGGTTAACAGCGACAGCAGGATTTTTTTCGAATTCAATGACTACTTCAGAGTTGGCTCTCGGTGGAATTGAATTTTCGCATAATTCCATTTTTGTAATTGTAAAAGCTTTTTGGAACAAAGTGATATATTCTTCTTTGCTTCCGCCAAAAGGAGGGCTTACTTCAAATTGTTTCTGAAATAATACGCCGGCTATTTTTCCGGAGTCGGCCAAGAGTTGGTGCATTTTCCAAACATATTTTTGACGCATCGTTGGAGGCAAAGCACAGAAAAAAGTCTGTTCTATAATCAAATCGTAAACGCCTTCATGCGTAAAGAAATCACCCAAGATGATTTTTATATTGGCATTACCGGCAAATTTTTCGGTAAGGTTTTGAACCAATGTTGGCGCAATATCCAAAACAGTAATGTTTGTAAAACCGCTCTCAATAAGGTATTCCGCTTCATAGGAATTCCCGCAACCAGGAATCAAAATGCTACAGTTTTTATCTTTTAAATTATCAATAATAGTTTTGATTGGGGGAGCTATTTTGCCCAAATCCCAACCTGTTGCATTTGCTTTATACTGTGCGTCCCAATATTCTTGGTCTAAGTTTCTTTCGCATTGAACTACACAACATTTTTCATTTTCCATAATATTCTATTCTATAATTGCCAATATGGTTTTGACTATTTGTGTTTGACTTGTTTTTTTCGAGTATTTATTCCAAAAGGTAAATACAAAGGGCAAAAATTAAATACACTCGTCAGGACCAAAACAATAGAAAATGCGACTAAAACCAGCCCTAATGTGCCGCTAATGGTATCAGTATAATATAATATTCCAACCAAAATTGCTAAAATGATGCGATAGATTTGGTCTGTTGAGCCTACATTTTTTTTCATTGTGTGGTAGTATTGATTAGTAATTATTTTTAAAATTCTTATTTTAATATTTTGCTTTGACAAACAAAATTGGTTTTAGGAACGTTGGTTTTGGCAATAGCATTAAAACCACCTTCAATTTCAGTGAAATTTCTAAAACCGCGCGCTTGAAGAATTGATGCGGCAATCATACTGCGGTATCCACCAGCACAATGCAGGTAAAAATGAGTGTCAGGATTTATATCCTTAATCCATTCGTTAATAGATGCTAAAGGTTTGTTGTAGGCTTCTTCAACGTGTTCTGCTGTGTATTCAGTTTCTTTTCGAATATCAATTATTTTGCTTTCACCAATTTTTACTTCTTTGGCAAATTGTTCCGATGTGATTCGGTTAACGGTATCAATTTCTTGACCTGCCTTTTGCCAAGCTTCAAAACCACCTTGTAAATGGCCAATTAAATTATCAAAACCAACGCGACTCAAACGAGTTACGGTTTCTTCTTCTCGTCCTATTTCGGTCACTAAAATTATAGGCTGACTTACATCGGCAATTAAAGCGCCTACCCAAGGGGCAAAATCACCATCGATCCCAATATTTATAGACTGCGGAATGAATCCTTTGCTAAAGTCTTTATTGTTTCGGGTATCCAGAATTAAGGCACCGGTTTCATCTGCAACACTTTCAAATTCTATAGCGTGTATTGCTCTCATACCATTGTTTAATACCGTTTCGAAACTTTGGGAGCCTTTTTTATTCATGGCTACATTCATTCCAAAATAAGCTGGAGGTGGCAATAAACCTTCGGTAACTTCGGTGACAAATTCGGCTTCGGTCATGTTGGCTCTCAAAGCATAATTAGTTGCTTTTTGATTGCCAATTGTAGAAATGGTTTCTTTACTCATATTTTTGCCACAAGCGCTTCCGGCACCGTGAGCGGGATAAACAATAACATCATCTTCCAACGTCATTATTTTAGTTCTGAGCGAATGAAATAATGTTGCAGCCAATTGTTCCTGAGTCATTGACGCTGCTTTTTGAGCTAAATCAGGTCTTCCAACATCGCCAATAAATAAAGTGTCTCCAGAGAAAATAGCATGATTTTTTCCGTTTTCATCAATCAATAAATAAGTGCTGCTTTCCATAGTGTGACCAGGAGTATGCAATACTTTAATTTTGATATTTCCCACTTCAAATATTTGATTATCTGTGGCAACAATTGCTTCAAATTCTGGTTTTGCAGTTGGTCCATAGACAATTTTAGCCTCTGTTTCTTTGCTCAAATCAACATGTCCCGATACAAAATCAGCATGAAAATGAGTTTCGAAAATGTATTTTAGTTTTACATTATCTCGAAGTAATCGGTCTAAATACGGTTGTACTTCCCGAAGCGGGTCAATAATGGCAGCTTCACCATTTGAAGTGATGTAGTATGCACCTTGCGCTAAACAACCGGTATAAATTTGTTCTATTTGCATGATTTGGAAATTTCATTTAGTGGTACAAAGATAATTCTGTTTTTTGTGATAAATAGTGACTTTAGTTACTTAACCTTCTTTTAACTAACTGAAGAAAATTTCTTTGGTAATAATGTATATTCCCATGATTAGAATAAACCAGCCAAAGAGGGGTTTGAGTTTATTTCCGTCAATCTTTTTTGAAAGTTGAATTCCTATAATCATACCCAAAAAGGCAATTGCTGTAATACTTAATAAAAAAGGATAGTCGATGGGTGTGCCAATGTATAAATCTCCACCAAAACCAATACTGGAATTAATAAAAATGATTAATAATGATGTTCCAACAGCTTGTTTCATGGGTAAATTAGCAAAAAAAAGCAATGCCGGAATGATTAAAAATCCACCACCAGCTCCTAAGAAACCAGTTACAATTCCCACTATAAATCCTATTATTCCGAGTTGGGTATAATTTGTTTTTGAAGATTTTATTTTAGTATTGGTTTTTTTTATCATAGAAATGGCCGCCGTCATCATAAGCACAGAGAAAATGATCATGATCATGAAGCTTTTTGAAACCTGAAAGGAAGCAATAGAGAAAAGAGTAGCAGCAATTTTTGGAAAAATAACTTCTCGGATAATCAAAATAGAAAAAACGGAAGGAATTGCAAAGTAAAGTGCTGATTTTACTTTAAGATTTCCCATTTTATAATGGCCATAACAGCCAAATAAAGCTGTAATTCCCACAATAAATAAAGAATAGCTTGTGGCTAATTCAGGATCTATTTTGAATAAATAAACCAAAATGGGGATGGTCAAAATAGAACCTCCGCCTCCAATTAAGCCTAAAGAGAGTCCTATAATTATCGAAGCAAAATATCCTAAATATTCCATACTATTAAAAAATTATTTGCAAAGATTGTTTGTAAAATTTTAAAAGACAGTAACATTTATCACATTGAAGTTGTTTTTGGGATAATTCAATAGTTGAGTTCCGTTTACTGAGTATGTTTTATTGTATGAGTTCGATATGATTGCGGTGTAATTTTACCAAGTTGCGTTGTTCCATTTTTTTTAATAAACGAGAAATAACCTCTCTTGAGGTATTCAAATCAGAAGCAATTTCCTGATGGGATAGTTTTAAATCACCACATCCACAAGAGGTTGCATGACGTTTTAAATAAAATTCTAAGCGTTCATCCATTGCTCTAAATGCAATGCTGTCAATGACTTCTAAAACTTCTTCAAATCGGCTGCGATAGGTATGAATCACAAATTCATACCAGCTGCGGTGTTTCATCATCCATTTATCCATTAAGGACAAAGGGACTAATATCAATTCAACATCTTCAACTACTTTTGCCATAACTTGGCTTTTTTCATTTTTGGTGGCGCACACCATAGAAATGGCACATGCTTGACCCGGTTGTAAATAATACATAAAAAATTCTCCGCCGTCTTCATCTTCCCGATAGACTTTTATTTTGCCTTTTGTAACCAAAATAGTATTCTTAATATATTGACCGGTTCGCATAATTACAGTGCCTGCTTCAAAGGATTGTACAGCATCATTGGCTTCAATATCAAGGATTAATTCGTTTGAAAAAGAGGGGAATGTTTTTTTGATAGTATTGTACATTTTGTGATTATTTATAGTATTCTTTTTGAATAAAACTGATGTAAAAGTACTCTAAAAAATTAAGATTAGAATTGGTTTTTTTAATGAAAAAATTAGCATAAAATTTGAATTAAAAGAAGTATATTGCTAATAGTTGTGGTTTTAGTGGATTATTATTGTGATTTATTTATCAAATTCGTAATTTATCCTTTTTTACAATTATGCGAAAACGTTTTCTTTGAAATATAATCTAATTAACAAAATCACCGTTTATTGTTCCGTAAAAACGTTGTATTTTTACAAAAAAATAAACTATGAATTTATCACAAGAAGATTGGATTTCTCAATTCGAGGCTGATGAAAATGCAGTTATACTTGATGTGAGAACAGAGGCTGAATACAATGATGGAATAATACTTAATGCCATAAATATTGATATTCATAAAGGTCAGGAATTTATCACTGAGTTAGAAGCATTAGATAAGAGCAAAAATTATTATGTGTATTGCCGCTCCGGAGCAAGAAGTGCAAAGGCATGTGAAATTATGAATGAGTTGGGTTTTGAAACCGCTTATAATTTACTTGGAGGGATTTTAGATTGGGATGGAGAAGTAGTCGCACCTGAAGACTAGATAAATTAATACCTCTTTATCTATTACATTTAATAAATACAACAATTTACAATGAATACAATACCTCAAGAATTTCAAATTACCGATTTACTTACTCAAGATACCTATTTAGTTAATGGAGAACTAAAAAAATGGACCGGACAAACGACTCCTGTTTTTTCAACTATTTCTTCTTCGGCTAATTATGAGCCTACATTGTTGGGTTCTATTCCGTTTATGGGCGAAGCAGAAGCTATGGAAGCCGTTGCTGCCGCAGATGCTGCTTACAATAATGGTCAAGGTTTATGGCCAACTATGAAAGTAGTGGATCGCATTAAATGTATGGAAAACTTTGTAAGCCAAATGAAAACCACCCGTACCGAAGTTGTAAAACTTTTGATGTGGGAAATTGGAAAATCATTGGGAGATTCTGAAAAAGAATTTGACAGAACAGTTGAATATATTTACGATACTATCGAAAGTTTAAAAGAATTAAACGCTCGTAGTGCGCACTTTTCTAAAGTACAAGGAATAAACGCCATGGTTCGTAGAGGGCCTCTTGGAGTTGTATTATGTCTTGGACCATACAATTATCCGTTAAACGAAACCTTTTCATTGCTTATTCCGGCATTAATTATGGGAAATCCTGTAATTTTCAAACCGGCTAAACATGGTGTTTTATTAATTTCTCCATTATTAGAAGCCTTTAGAAGCAGTTTTCCAAAAGGAGTTATCAATATTTTATACGGTAGAGGTCGTGAAGTAGCTTCTCCGGTTATGAAATCTGGAAAAGTTGATATTTTGGCTTTAATTGGAAACAGTAAATCAGCAATTGCTTTGCAGGATCAACATCCAAATAAAAACAGATTGCGTTTAATTCTTGGATTAGAAGCAAAAAACCCAGCGATAATTTTACCGGATGCCGATTTAGATTTGGCTATCCAAGAATGTATTGCAGGTTCATTATCTTTTAATGGACAGCGTTGTACTGCATTGAAAATTTTGTACGTTCATGAATCGATTGCCGAAGAATTCAATAAACGATTTGCTGCCAAAGTTGATGCATTAGTTTATGGAAATCCTTGGGAAAAAGGAGTAATGCTTACACCGCTTCCCGAAAAAGAAAAACCGGCTTATATTCAGGAATTAATTGATGATGCTACTGCAAAAGGAGCAAAAGTGATTAATGCAAAAGGAGGTCAACACACTGAAAATTCTATTTTTCCAGCAGTTTTATTTCCGATAAGCAAAGAAATGCGTGTATATCACGAAGAGCAATTTGGTCCGGTTGTGCCTATTTTAACTTTCAAAGACATTCAAGAACCTTTGAATGATATGGCTGAATCAAATTACGGACAACAAGTGAGTTTGTTTGGTAAAGACATCAAAACCATTGCGCCACTAATTGATACTTTAGTCAACTTAGTTTGCAGAGTAAACTTAAACAGTTCTTGTCAGAGAGGACCAGACGTTTTCCCGTTCACCGGTAGAAAAGATTCTGCAGTGGGAACATTGAGTATTCATGATGCCTTGCGTTCATTCTCTATTAGAACTTTTGTAGCTTCGAAAGACAATGATTATAACAATGAAATTTTACAAGCATTATTGAACAGCAAAGAGTCAAACTTCATTAATACCGATTATATTTTGTAATTGAAGTTAATGTATAAATAGTAACCGCCTCATTTTTAGTAATGAGGCGGTTTTTTTGTATCCAAACTATAAAAAGAACGATATTCTGTCATTATTTTTAAATTATAGGTTTTATTTTTTAAATTAAAAGTAAAATGTATCAGTCTGTCGCTGAATAGTTGAGCTATGATTATCCAATGCTATATATTTGTATGGTTTGTTTTTTTACTAAAAAAAGACTAAAAATATAAAGCCAAATTATTTAGATAATTATGAAACAACTATATAAGCTTATTTTTATTTTAATAATTTCAGTTAATACCTTAATTGCAAACAATAATTACGGTTCTTTAGCGGTAGAGAAAATAAAATCTGGTGCTTTTGTATTGCCTACGGCTACCATAACGGCCAGTGTTCCTGCTGTTTGTATTAACGGAACAAAACCTGTTATAACTTTTACGGGAATTGGAGGTACAGCGCCATATACGTTTATTTATACCATTAATAATGGTGCTGATTTAACTATTACAACAACTTCTGGTGATAGCAAAACGCTGGATGTTCCAACAACATCTGTTGGAAGTTTCATTTATACATTAGTAAGTGTTAAAGATAGTACAGGTGCTACTCAGTCCCAAACAAGTTTTACCACTGTAACTGTTGCTCCTTTGCCTGTTATCGATTTTACATTTAATAATGACAATACATGCTCAGGCACTTTGGTTCAATTTACGTCAACTATTTCGACAGGTACAGCACCATATACTTATTTATGGGATTTTGGAGATGGTACAACATCTACTTTAGAAAATCCGACTCATGCTTTTAATTCTACGGGTTGCGCAATAGGAAGTTTTACTGTAAAGTTAAAAGTAACTGATGCTATTGGATGTGCTTCTTCGGTGATAACTAAAAATGTATTAGTAAAACAAAAACCGGATATCAGTTTTAAAGATAATAACAGTTCATTCAATCCGTTTAGTAACTGTCAAAATGCGACAGTCTCCAATCCTAATTATGTTGTATCAGTGGGAAACACTTCGGTTTCCACTTCTTGTATTGCTTCCTATTCTATAGATTGGGGGGATGGTACATCAACGCCTAATTTTACTACTTTTCCTCAAACGCATACGTACATGCAGTTGGGGGCTTTTAATATGATTGTTACAGCATTAGGAACTAACGGATGCAGTAATTCTAAGACTTATGTTATTAAAAATGTTACCAATCCTTCCGGAGGACTTGTAAGTCCCGGAAGTACAACTAATTTATGTGCTCCAACGGTAAATATTGATTTTGGGATTTCGGCTTGGGGGAACAATTCAATTGGGACCGTTTATGATATTGATTATGGTGATAATTCTCCAATAGTGCATCTTACACAAAGTCAATTAGAGAGTTCTGCACAATATAATGCTTCTAATCCTTCGGCATCAGGAAATTATTTGATACCGCATTTGTATACCACAACAAGTTGCCCAAGTAATGAATTTATTGTTAAACTAACCGTAACTAATGCTTGTGGAGTTACCACAGCTACTGTTTCCAATATTACAATATTCATCAAACCTGTAGCTAATTTTACTGTACCTGCGAATGTATGTTCTAATACCAGTGTTTTATTTACTAATACAACAATTTCAGGTTTTAATCAAAACTGTACTCAAGATTCTATTTATACTTGGGACTTTGGCGATGGATCACCAGAGCAGCAATCCATTCAAAATATAAATCATACGTACACTACTCCTGGGAATTACGAAGTCACTTTGACGGCAGAGGGGTATTGCGGTAAGGCAACTAAAACGATGCAAATTTGTGTAGAAGCTCCATTAGTTCCTGTGTTTACCTTGAATACAACTGCCGGTTGCGGCCCATTATCAGTTAGTACAACTAATACAACTGTTACTACAAATTCTTGTGCTCCTCCTACGTATTTATGGACCGTTACTTATGCTGCTGCAAATTGTGGGACAGCGCCATCTTACACTTATACAAGTGGTTCCAGTACCTCTGCAAGTCCTGTTTTTAGGTTTGTAAACTCAGGAATCTATTCGATTTCGTTGACGGTAACAAATTCTTGCGGGCCTGTCACTTCTGCAATTCAAACCGTAACAGTCAAGCAACCTCCAACAGCAACCATAAACGCAATTGCTGATTTTTGTGGTCCAATAACAATTACTCCAACAGCTGTGGTCAATGCTTGCGCCCCTTTATCGAGTACATTAACATACGCTTGGAGTTTCCCCGGAGGAATTCCGGCTTCATCAACATTAGCAAATCCGGGTGTAATTAGTTACAGTACATCTGGGAATTATACGGTTTCATTGATAGTTACTAACGAATGTGGAAATTCTATTTTAGCAACGGAAGCTTTTGCTATAAATGATGTTCCTGTTTTGACAAATACGCCTTTGACACAAACAATTTGTTCTGGTACTTCTTCTACTTTGGTAAACTTAACTTCGAATCCCACAGGAGCAACTTATAGTTGGACCGCTACAGCTTCTCCTGGAATTACGGGCTATGTTAGTTCTGGGACTAGTACAATTCCGGTTCAGACTTTAGTTAATTCCGGTACAACTTCAGGGACAGTAACCTATGCAATAACACCAAAAATAGGTACTTGTAATGGTGTAACTACTAATTATATAATTACGGTAATTCCTGCGCCAAAAATAACTTCTCAACCCGTTTCGAGTTCAGTTTGTAAAGACGGAATTCTAACTCCGCTTAGTTTTGTTTTGAGTGGTGTAACTGGAACACCTGCTTATCAATGGTATTCTAATGCTACTAATTCAAATGTTGGAGGAACTTTGATACCTGGAGAAACAAATGTTACTTATACTCCGTCAACAGCTACTGTTGGTACATTTTATTATTATTGTATTATTTCATTGCCTTCTGGCGGATGCTCCAGTATTAAAACTAATGTTGCTGTCATAGCAATTAGTCCTTTGGTTACAATTAGTGCAGAACCAACACCAACTCAAAGTTTATGTGTTGGAGCAACAATTGCAAGCCCATTAACGGTAAGTTATTCGGGAGGAACAGGAACGGCAACTTATCAATGGTATTCAAATGTTGTTAATTCAAATGTTGGAGGAATTTTAATTTCCGGTGCTACTAGTTCAAGTTATACACCACCGGTTTTTGTAGCAGCAGGAACTACTTATTTCTATGCAGTAGTAACTTTATCAGGAAACGGATGCGGTGCAACAGCAAGTAATCCAGCCGAAGTTATTGTATTTGAAGATCCAACAATAAGTACTCAACCAATCGTTTCCCAGACATTATGTCAAGGTTCAGCTCCTCAGGATTTACAAGTTACTGCAGTAGGAGGGACAGGAGCATTTTTATATCAATGGTATTCAAATACAATAAATTCAAACAGTGGTGGTACTTTAATTTCAGGTGCAACAAATGCTATTTATACACCGCCAACGTCGGTTGTAGGTACCGTATATTATTATTGTAAAATAAGTCAAAGTAGTGCAGGTTGTGGAGTAATTAGCACTCCTGCAGCAGTTATAGTTATTGCCGCACCAACAATTGTGAACCAACCTGTTTCAAGTACTACTTGTCAAAATGGAACGCCAACAACGTTATCTGTTACCTATACAAATGGCGTTGGAACACCAACGTATCAATGGTATTCAAATACTTCAAATTTAAATAGTGGTGGAACTTTAATTTCTGGTGCAACGAGTGCTACTTACTCACCACCAGCTTTGATTGTTGGAACACTTTATTATTATTGTGTTATCACATTGCCATCAGGTGGTTGTTCTAGTATCAGTTCGAATACTGCTACTGTTAGTGTTACGTCAGGAGCAATTATTACTACTAATCCAACACCAACTCAAAGTTTATGTGTGGGAGCAACTATTGCAAGTCCATTAACAGTAAGTTATTCAGGAGGAACAGGAACTGCTGCTTATCAATGGTATTCAAATACTGCCAATTCAAATATTGGAGGAACTTTAATCACAGGTGCTATTAGTTCAAGTTATACGCCACCGGTTTTTACTACAGTAGTAACTTTATCAGGAAGCGGATGCGGTCCAATAACAAGTAATCCAGCCGAAGTTATTGTATTTGAAGATCCAACAATAAGTACTCAACCAATCCCTTCTCAGACATTGTGTCAAGGAGCCACTGCTCAAGATTTACAAGTTATTGCAGCAGGAGGAATCGGAACATTTTCATATCAATGGTATTCAAATGTTGCAAATTCAAATACTGGCGGAGCTTTAATTTCGGGAGCAACGAACGCAATCTATACACCATCAACTTCAAGTGCAGGAACACTATATTATTACTGTATTATTTCTCAAACTGGTTTTGGTTGTAGTGTGACGACTAATACAGCGGCAGTAATAGTAAATTTGGCACCAACATTCTCCTTACAACCCATTTCGAGTACCGTTTGTTTGGGAGAAACACCAACACTTTTAAAAGTAACTTCCATTAATGGAGTAGGAACGCAACAGTATCAATGGTATTCTAATACTGTGAATTCATTAATAGGAAGTCAGCTTATTCCAGGTGCATCAGCTGATAACTATAATCCTCCGACAACTGCAGTTGGAACAGTATATTATTATTGTGTAATTACTTTTTCAACCGGTGGATGTTCGATTTTAACCTCTACTATTGCTGCAGTTCAGGTCAATCAAAATCCTGTAATTGCAAATAAAACAGCCGTAATTTGCAGTAGTGCAACTTTTACTATTTCACCTGATTCTTCAAGCAGTGATATTGTGCCTGTTGGAACTACTTATAGTTGGTCGGCGCCTACAATTATTCCTTCAAATGCTGTTACAGGTAGTCATGGAGGAACTGGGCAAAATGAAATTAGTCAAACGCTAATTAATACGACTACTAGTCCAGCAACAGTTACATATACCGTTATTCCAACTTCAGGATCATGTGCAGGAGCTAGTTTTACAGTTACAGTTACGGTAAATCCGGCTGTAAGTTCTAATAGTATTGTTACTAATAGTACTTGTTTTGGTAGTAATACGGGTTCCATACAAACCAATATAATTGGTGGAATTCCTTTTAGTTCGGGAGCGCCTTATTTAATTTCTTGGACAGGACCAAACAGTTTCACCTCTAATGCAGCAGTTATCACTAACCTGGAACCAGGAGATTATACGCTTTCAATTACAGAAAACGGTGGTTGTCCTTTTGTAAAAACATACACAATTACAGAACCAGACGCTATTACTTTAACTACTGACTTTGAAAATGATAGCACTTGTTTTGAAAGTGACAATGGTGCAATAGCAATTTCAATAACAGGGGGAACTTTGAATTATACATATGCTTGGACTTTGAATGGTACTCCATTTGCAAATACCCAAAATATTTCTAATTTAAGTCCGGGAGAATATATAGTTTCTGTCTCGGATGCCAATAATTGTGTTCCGGTAACGGCTACTTATACGATTACTGAGCCACCCGTTTTACAGCTAAATTTAATTAGTCAAACCAATGTTTTGTGTTTTGGAACCGCAACCGGAGGCATAACTGTTGATGTGGCAGGAGGAACGCCAACTCAAATTTCTCCGGGTATTTTCGATTATAATTATGCTTGGACGGGGCCTAATAATTTTACAAGTTCCAATAAAAATTTAAATGCTATTTCTGCGGGTACCTACAATTTGATTGTGACAGATAATTCCGGTTGCACCAAAAATCTATCTGTGATTGTGACTCAATCTCCCGAAATTTTGATGACAGCGACTACCACTGCTATCAATTGTTACGGCGATAATAATGCATCAATTGATGTTGCTGTTTCAGGTGGAGTTGCACCTTATAATGTGCTTTGGAATACTTTAGCTACAGGAACTTTTCAGGATAATCTTTCGGCGGGAGATTATGTAATTACAGTTACGGATGCTACTAATTGTCAACAAACATTAAATGTAAATATACCCGAAGTGCCTATTTTTACAACACAACCGGTAGTTAAAAATATTTCTTGTTTTGGTGCAAAAGACGGAAGTATCACCTTGAATTTAGTTGGGGGAATTGCTCCGGTATCTTTAGTTTGGAGTGACGGAAGTACAGCTGGTTTAACTCGAAATAATCTTGGCCCCGGGACATACACAGTAACTATCAGCGATGGAAAACCTTGTAAAATAAAGAAAACCTTTGTTATACTTGAGCCGCAAGCATTAGTTTTAACAGCTAATGTCACCAATGCATTCGATTGTGATAATGCGAACAGCGGAGCCATAAATCTTATGGTATCCGGAGGTTCAGCACCATATACTTTTGCTTGGTCCAATGGCGCTACAACTGAAAATTTAACGAATGTTCCAGCAGGCAATTATTTAATTACGGTTACAGATGCAAATGGTTGTACAAAACAGGAGCAATATAGCATTAACAGACAACAGCCTATAACAATTGGTATTGACACCAAAACATTGGTTGATTGTGACACCAGAACGGTGGAACAAAATTTTATTGCTCAAGTTTCAGGTGGTTTTCCTCCTTATTCATTAGTTTGGTCCAGCGGAATAGTTAGCGGATCTATGAATGAAATAATGACTACTGATCAAAGTGGAACTATAATTCTGGGTGTTACCGATGCTTTAGGTTGTATGGCAAATTATTCTTTCAATGTTGAGGTGCCGGTATTCGGAAATCCTTCTTTTAGTACTAACTCCTATTCTTATTCTACCTACGGAATTTATTCGATTGTTGATCCGATCCAATTTACAAATACGGCAACGGGAGGCTTCAGTGCTATTGCTTGGAATTTTGGTGACGGCACTGTTTCTACCGAAGAAAATCCAATTCATTCCTATGTAAATGAAGGCAGTTATGTAGTGACTCAAACTGTTACTTATCCTTTGGGATGCGTGTATACTTACATTGTCACTTTGTTGATTGATAAAGGATATAAATTAATGATTCCGAATGGGTTTACTCCAAATTTAGACGGTATTAATGAAAATTTTAAACCGGTTTTTAAAGGGTTGAAAACAATACAAATGGATGTATATGACACTTGGGGCGAATTGATATTTACCGAAAATGGAGAAACCCTTCGTGGTTGGGACGGTAAAATAAAAGGAAAAGAATCTGAAAACGGAAATTACTATTACAAAGTAAAAGCGACTACTTTTTATGGGACAATTCTAAACGAGAATGGACCTTTTACATTAATAAAATAAGCATTATAAAAATGAAAATTAAAGTAATAGTATATATAGTTCTGTTGAGTATTTCCTTTTCTGCTAAGGCACAAGATCCTATTTTTACTCAATATTTTATGGTGCCGGAAACTTTGAACCCTGGTTTTACAGGTTTTTTAGAAACGACTACTGCGGGAATTTTGCACAAAACCCAATGGCCGGAACTCAATTTTAGAGTCGATACTGATTTTGGATTTATAAACACTTGGTCAGAAAATGCAAACAGCGGAATAGGAATCAGTATTTTGAACCATAGAGAAAAAGTAACCAATTATAATTTTACACAAGTTAATGTCAATTATGCCTATCGGGTTCAACTTAATGATAATTGGTTTTTTCGACCTGCAATAGAAGTTGGTTTTGGAAATAAATCATATGGTTTTCAGAATATTATTTTGGAAGATCAAATGAATATCGATTCAGGAACCATAAATAATTCTAGTGTAGATCCGCTGTTGCTCAATGATAAAGTTAGTTTTTTTGATTTCTCTGCCGGAATGCTTTTTAATAATGAAAATGCTTGGTTTGGAGCTTCAGTAAAACATATTAATAAACCTAATATTTCATTTGCTGCAAATGGAAATGTGCCTTTAGAAACCTTCTTTTCTGCCAATGCCGGATATGAATTCTTATTGGGGGATTACATCGACATTACCTATCTTCCTTATGAAACCAGAATGCTTTTGACCTCAAATTATATGAATCAAGGACAATACAGCCGGTTTGATTTAGGAGTTGGGTTGGTTTTTAAGAAATTCTTTTTTGGAGTTACAGCAGCTACTAATCCCGGAAAAAAAGCAATCAACAGTCATTTCTTGACTTCAATAAATCCATATGGAGGGTTGCAATACGAACATTTTAAATTTGGCTATTCGTATGATTTTAATACTTCAAAAATAGGAAACACAGGAGGAATTTATGAAATTTCGGTAATTTATCAATTTGATTTAAAAGTGAAATGTTTTGGTTGTCCTAATTATTATTGATTTATATTTGAATAGAAATTGACCACTAAATTTCACATAAAATCTAAGTTTTTCCAATTTTAAAATCTTTGAAAAAAAGATAAAAATATATTTAATAAAATAAAGTCTTTATTTTTAAATATAATATAATTTATTTCAATAATACTGATAATTATCAGTATTTGTATTTAAGTAAAAACATAACTTTGAAAGACCTAACTTAATTTTTTGTACCATGGAAAATAAATATTTGTTTTTAGTTGTAGTAGCGTTACTAGCTCTTGGCAGCAATTCAAGTAATGCTCAAAGTAGTAATTGGATAGCACCTGAACATTCAAACAGTTTAAAAAACCCATTTGTAGGTAACGAAAGTGCCACTGCCGATGGTAAGAAAATTTTTGAGCAGATGTGCGTTTTATGTCATGGAGTACAAGGAAAGGGGAATGGAGCAGCAGGATTGACTCTGGAAAGAAAACCAGCAAATTTTTTAGCTTTAAAAGTGACAAAAGAAACTGATGGAGCTATTTTTTGGAAAATCACAAACGGAAAAACACCAATGGCATCCTACGAAGAATTATTGACAGAAGACCAACGGTGGAAATTAGTTAATTATATCAGAGTGTTAGGAACAAAAAAACGATAAGAGAAGTTTCGTTTTTTGTTAATTACAGTAAAAAAAACTCCACACCCGCTAGTAATGGGTATGGAGTTTTTTTGTGTATTATTCTCCTTTGTATTCAAAAAGGAGATGCTTTTTTATGTGTTGGTTTTTAGAGATAAAGTTAAACGGTGATTTTACGTTTCAACTCAATTCCAACTGCGATTGCAATACTGATTATGGCTGAAAATAGTAAAAAGATAGTAGCGCTATGTGTCAATGTAATCAAAATAGGACCAACAATTCCTGCAGCTGCCCAAGCTGTTAAAACATATCCCAAAACACTTCCAACTTGCTCAGTACCAAAAATATCCCTGATAAATGCCGGTATAGTTGCAAATGCACCACCATAACAGCTAATAATAACAAAAACCAATATTTGGAACAGCAATGCATTAGTTGTAAAGGCAAGAGCTGCAAAACAAATTAATTCAATAATTAAGAAAGTCATAAAGGTATTCCATCTCCCAATTTTATCTGAAATAGAAGACCAAAATAAACGTCCCAGTCCGTTGCTTAATCCAATTAGACCTACAAATAAAATTACTTGCGAACCTTCTAAATTAGCAAATTCCTTTCCTAAAATTGCCGCTTTTGAGATAATCCCAATCCCACAAATCGTATTTAAAAAAAGTAATAACCAAAGGCTGTAAAATCTGCTCTCTTTGAAAATAGTACTTTTTTCCGGAGCGCTGATTGTATTGGATGCTGTTTTAGAAGCTAAAGTATTAACCGGAGATTCTAAGTATAAAGCAGCAAGTAGCATGAAAATAAAATAGACAATCCCTAAAATATAAAAGGCATTGGCTACGCCAAAACTTTGTGTAAGTGGCGTAATTACTTGCGAGGCAATAATAGAACCAAAAGCAAAAGACATAATAATTAGCCCGGAAGCAAAACCAGGTTTATCCGGAAACCATTTTAGAACAGTTCCTACCGGGGTGATATAACCAAGTCCCAAACCAATACCACTTATAATCCCGAAGCATAAATAGAATAAAAAAATACTTTGTAAATGAATGGAAAATCCAGCGCCAATTAATCCTAAACCATAAAATAAAGCCGCTAAAATTCCCGCCTTTTTCGGGCCTATTTTTTGTACAAAACTACCCAAAAATGCAGCAGATAATCCCAAGAAACAGATAGCCAGCATAAAGGCATTTTTTAATAAGCTGATATCCCAGCCAAGTGCATTTTTTATGGGTTCCACCCAAATACTATAGGCATATACGGAACCAATTGAAAGTTGAATAGTCATGCCGGCGGCAGCCATCATATATTTATTTTTAGCCATTTTGAAGTTTTTTTTAGTTATAGAATAGGTTTGGGGTGACGGTTAAACAACAGTAAAATCTCGAATTATTTAATGACTACGATATCGGGATTAAAATACTGTTTGAAAATGGTTGCTGCTTTTTCGATTTCGGCAGTAGTTGGCGCTTTAATTTCGGCAAAAGCATAATCTAATTGTAAAAGTTCCCATTTGTGTTTTCCTAATTGATGAAATGGGATGATTTCTACTCGTTCCACCGTTTTATAATCTGCAAAATGTTCTCCCCATTCCCGCAAGTATTCTTCTTGGTCTGTCCATCCTGGAACTAATACATAACGAAGCCACATTGGTTTTCCGGTACTTTCTCTATATTTTGCAATTTTTAAGGTAGTTTCATTTTTTAAACCTGTTAGCTTTTTGTGCCATTCTTTATTAATGTGTTTAACATCTAAAAGCAATATATCGGTTCTTTCTAAAAGAGATTTGGTTTGGGAATCCAATACGCGTCCGTTCGAATCTAAGCAGGTATTAATGCCATTTTCGTGTAAACGATCAAAAAACGGAATTAGTTTGGCGCGTTGTAAAAGAGGTTCTCCGCCAGAAACGGTTACGCCGCCTTTTTCGCCAAAATAAGTCTTTTGATGTAATGCTTTTTCAATCAATTCTTCAATGGGAATAAGAGTTCCGCCATTGATGTCTAAAGTATCCGGGTTTTGACAATATAAGCATCGGAATTGACATCCTTGTACAAAAATCACCATTCGTATTCCTGGACCATCATGGGTGCCAAAAGTTTCTAAAGAGTGAATGCGGAGAACATCAGTTTGGTTGGTGTTTAAAACTTCGTCTGGATTGGGTTGTTCTGGGAAATACATAAGGGATATGAAATGAAAACAATTTTACTTGTTTTTGGTATAAAAAAATAGCCTGTCTAAAGAATTAAAACGGTTGAAGGCTTTATTTCAGACAGGCTACTATTCGTTAAAATAAACAGAGACACTCAAGAATCAGTATTGAATTACATGTTTTCATGAAATGTTCTACTGATTACTTCTAATTGATGTGCTTTGGATAATCGTACAAAATTAACCGCATAACCTGAAACGCGAATGGTTAATTGTGGGTAATTTTCCGGATGATTGTAAGCATCAACCAATGTTTCTCTGTTCAAGATATTGACATTTAAATGGTGTGCATCGCGACCAAAATAAGCATCAAGAGTAGTTGTTAAATTGGTGACTTGTTCTTCTCTGCTAGATCCTAATGATTTTGGAACCATAGTGAAAGTATAAGAAATACCATCCTGAGCATCATTGTATTTTAATTTACTTACAGAATTTAAGGAAGCAATTGCACCGTTTACATCTCTACCATGCATTGGGTTTGCTCCTGGTGCAAAAGATTCTCCTGCTTTACGGCCATCAGGAGTTGCACCTGTATTGGTTCCGTACATAACATTTGAAGTAATAGTAAGTAAAGAAAGAGTAGGAGTAGCATTTTTATAAGCTACATGTTTTCTTAATTCAGCGATAAAAATACTGGTAATTTCTATAGCAATATCATCTACACGATTGTCATCGTTACCAAATTTTGGAAAATCACCTTCTATTTTGAAATCAACAGTTAAACCTTGTTCATCTCGTATTGGAGATACTTTCGCATATTTAATAGCAGATAAAGAGTCGGCAATGATAGAAATCCCGGCTGCACCATACGCAATATCAATATTTGGGTCACTGTCAATTAAAGCCATTTGTGCTCTTTCGTAATAGTATTTATCGTGCATGTAGTGAATGATATACATTGATTTTGCATATACTCGAGCTACTTCAGATAATGTGGTTTTAAAGACTTCCATTACTTTGTCATAGTCTAAAACAGCATCATTCATTTCTGGAATGTTGTTAATGACTTTAACTCCTTTTTGTTCTTCGCGGCCGGCATTTAAAGCCATTAATAAGGCTTTTGGCAAATTGGCACGAGCCCCAAAATGCTGAATGGTTTTTCCAATTTTTTGATAGGAAACACAACATGCAATTCCGTAATCGTCTGAACCACGGTTGGATCTCATTAAATCGTCATTTTCGTATTGAAGTGATGAAGTATCGATAGAAACTTGTGTACAGAAATCTTTAAATCCTTTTGGTAAACTTTGAGACCATAAAATAGTTAAATTCGGTTCTGGTGAAGCGCCTAAGTTGTATAAGGTTTGTAAAAATCGGAAAGAGGTTTTAGTAACTTTTGTTCTTCCGTCGTTCAATTGTCCACCAATAGCTTCGGTTACCCAAGTTGGGTCTCCACCAAATATTTCATCATAAGCACCCGGACGTAAATGACGCACTAATCTCAATTTCATTACAAATTGATCGACTAATTCTTGTGCTTCTTCTTCATTTATTAAACCGGATAATAAGTCATTTTCAATATAAATATCTAAGAAAGAAGAAACATTTCCTAGAGACATAGCAGCTCCGTCTTGTTCTTTTACAGCGCTTAAGTAAGCAAGGTAAGTAAATTGTACTGCTTCAAGTGCATTTGTTGCCGGACCTGAAATATCAATGCCATAGCTTTGCGCCATGATTTTCATATCTTGTAAGGCTTTAATCTGATCTGAAATTTCTTCGCGCAAACGAACTTTATGATCGGTCATTTCGCCCGTTGTACTTGCAAAATCAGCTTTTTTAGCGACTATAAGTCGGTCTATACCGTAAAGTGCAACACGTCTGTAATCACCAATGATTCTTCCTCTGGCATAATTATCTGGTAAACCGGTTAGTACATGTTTAGAGCGATAGTTTCTAATTTCGCTGTCATAAGCATTAAATACGGCTTGATTGTGGTCTTTGGCATAGTTAAAAATATCAATTACACGATCAGAAACTTTTAATCCTTTTTCGGCAACGGCAGATTCTACCAGTTTAACGCCTCCGTAAGGTTTCATGGCTCTTTTTAAAACAGCATCTGTTTGTAGTCCTACAATTACTTCGTTTTCTTTATTGATGTAGCCTGGTCCAAATGAAGTGATGTTAGATATAATTTCAGTATCAATGGCTAAACATCCATTTTTGCTGCGTTCTTCCAGTAAAGCTTCTTTACAAACATTCCATAAATGGGTTGTTTTTTTTGATGGTCCAACTAAGAAGCTGGCATCTCCCTCATATGGGAAGATATTATTTAAAACAAAATCATATACATTAATAGTGTCGTTCCATATTCCAGTTTTAAACAGAACAGTTTCGGTCATATTTTCCATAACAATCTAAATTATTTATTAAATATCAGTGTAAATTATATTTTGTTTCAATTAATTTACAACTCAAATTTAAGAACTTTTCAAGTAGGAAATTGTACCGAAAAACACTTTTCGACTATGTTTTGTTTTTTATGAAAATATGATATTTTTATAACCTGTTTTGCGGTTTTATTTTTGTTTTTGTACTTTTTTTGGAGTTAAAAGTGACGTTTTGTTAGTTTTAAAAATTAACATTTGTGTAATAAATACTACAAATAAAATAATTTAATGTCAATTTCATACAAATAAATATTTTGTATCACAAGAAAGTGTAATTTTTAAAACTGATATTTAGATAGTTTATTTCTATTTTAGATTGAAATATTGGAGGGTGTGTTGTTGAAAATGTCATTTTTTATAGAAAAAAAATCAATTTTATGGGGGTTTAAATTATTTATTGATTTTTTGTATAAAATTTCAATCGTTATAGTTGAAAGAAAATAGCTACTTGTTGTTTTCTTGGTATTTCTTTAAAGACAAAATTGCTTTCTCTTGTATTTTTGTCTGTAAAAAACCAGTCCATCCAAACAAAAAACCGGTAATTCCCAATGCTTGTTTTGACCATTTCCAAATATCAAAATCATCAATATGTTTTATGATTAAACCGTCCTGAAAATGAAATTGAGATGTAATGACATTTACCACAGGTCTGTTAGTTTTACTAAAATTATATGTAGCAACCCATTTTGCAGAACCTATATATTCATTAGCTTCTATATCTGAAAATTCAATTTTTAGATTTCCTTTACTGTTTTCAAGAAGCATTTTCCACATTTGACTCACTTCATTTCCTTTTAATAAACCAAAAGCGGGATCACGAAATTTGATGTTGGGCGAATAACATTCGCTCATTGCAGTGGCATCCGCATTTGCAAATGCAGTGTAGAATTTTTTAAGTGTATTTTCGTTTTGGTTCATATTAATAGAATGTAAACAATAAAATAATTTCGTTAAAATTAGCAATTTAATTCTAATAATTAAAAGTAGCACCTTTAATTTATGTATTTATCAAATAAAGCAGGATTTGTTACATTATTGGAAATTGGATGTTTCAAACAGGGAACGAATTGAAAATAAAAAAAGGATAGGCTTTTGAATTCCTATCCTTTTTTATACTCTAAAAAGAGTGTTTTCTACTGAATGATATTCTTATTTTGTAGCGGGAATAATGTCAATTATCACGGTACGGTTGTAAAAACGTTCTTCAGGAAATTTATTTTCAAAAGGTGAGACATTTTGATCTTCTCCAAAACCATGTACTTCAAAAGTGACATCATTTCTGCCGGCATTTGATAATGCTTTTTCGATAATGTTTTTCACTTCATTGGCTCTGTCTAAAGATAAACTCATATTGTATGCTTCTTCACCAATGATATCGGTATGACCATGAATGATAACTACTCCGTTAATAATTTATTTTAAACTTCGGGATGATGGATTTTTGAAAGCAGTATTAAAATAAATTCTAACAGACAGGCTATTGTATTAGATTTTTTTTAATCATTCGTATATTTGCGAATAATAAAAAGACAAACCTATGACTGTGAGTGCAAAACCGACTTACTTTACCAAAGATCAAGAGCAAACGGCACGATTCGCAAAAGCATTGGGACATCCGGTCCGAATTGCTATTTTGCAATTATTAAACTCACAAACCTGTTGTTTTCATGGCGATATGGCGCAAGAACTTCCTATTGCAAAATCTACTTTGTCTCAGCATTTAAACGAATTAAAAGATGCCGGTTTAATTCAGGGGAATATCACGCCACCAACAGTTAAGTATTGTATTAATAAAGAGAATTGGCAATTAGCCAAAATGCTTTTAAACGATATTTTGAAATAATTGTATGATTTTTTTATTCGTTATTGGTATGCTGCTTATTTATTTGTTCGTAAATTTACGAATAGAAAAATAGCTAAAAAATGAAAACAATTAAAGTACTCGGACCCGGCTGTGCTAAGTGTAAAACAACATTTAATAACGTTCAAGAAGCTGTAAAACAGTTGGGAATAGAAGCGGAAATTATCAAAATAGAAGATATCGAAGAAATGATGAAATACAACATCTTGACAACTCCGGTTTTGATGATTGATGATGTGATCAAAGTAAAAGGCAGAATTGCTCAAACTGACGAAATTAAAACATTTTTAAAAGAATAAAACAATGGAAAATCAAACTTTAGTAAAAGAAATATGCCCAACAACAACTCAGGATTGGGTAAAAAATGGCGCGCTCTTAGTAGATGTTCGTGAAGTTGATGAAGTAGCTCAATTAGCTTATGATGTACCAAATATCATTAATATTCCGTTAACTGTTTTTGAAGAAAATTTTACAAAAATTCCAAAAGATAAGGACGTAGTATTAGTATGTAAATCGGGTGCCAGAAGTCTAAGAGCTGCAGGATTCTTGGTTAATCACGGTTACGATAAAGTCGTTAATATGAAACATGGAATGATTCGTTGGGTTCAAAAAGGATTTCCTACGAAAGGAGATACATCTTCTGTTACGGGAAATGACGGTTCTTCCTGTTGCTCAGGTTCAGGTTGCTGTTAATTTAATTCAATTGCGTTATGTTTGACTGGGTTCAAAGTTTTGCAGACTGGCTTATATATTCCGTGTTTCAAATAGCAATGGGGACGAAACTTGGAGATGCCTTGAACTTTTTTGTATTCGACAGTATTAAAATCTTCATTTTACTTTTTTTTATCACGATTTTAATGGGGATAATCAATTCCTATTTTCCTGTCGAAAAAGTTCGTGATGCACTTCAAAAAAGGAAATGGTATGGATTAGATTATTTCATTGCCTCATTCTTTGGGACAATAACTCCTTTTTGTTCCTGCTCTTCGGTTCCGTTATTCATTGGTTTTGTTCAAGGAGGAATTCCCTTAGGAGTAACTTTTGCTTTTTTAATTTCTTCTCCCTTGGTAGATGCTGTAACTGTTGCCATGTTCATAGGAATGTTTGGTTTTAAAACGACAATTATTTATGTGGGTAGCGGAATCGTACTTTCGATGATAGCCGGTTTTATTTTAGGCAAACTGAAGTTAGAACATTTATTGACCGATTGGGTTAAAAATATCATTAAGAACAAACAAGAAGCTTTGAGTTTTGAGGAAGAAAAAAGATCATTTGAACAAAGAATCCCTGATATTTTCAAGGAAGCTATCGGAATAATAAAAGGAGTCGCGCCTTACATTATCATAGGAGTAGCCATTGGCGGATTAATGCACGGATTCATACCAACCGGTTTTTTTGAGCAATACATTACCAAAGACAATCCGTTTGCAGTTCCTATAGCGGTTTTAGTAGGGATTCCCATGTATAGCAATACCGCAGGAATTTTGCCTATCATGCAAGTATTGGTAGAGAAGGGGATTCCGTTAGGGACTGTTATTGCTTTTTCGATGGCGGTTGTAGCCTTATCTATTCCGGAAGGATTATTGCTCAAAAAAATTATGACAACAAAAATGTTGGCTATTTTCTTTGCGGTAGTTACGGTTTGTATCATTATTTCAGGTTATATTTTTAATCTTATTTTATAAAAAATACAGTTTAAATTTTGTTTTGATTTAGTTATATCGTAATATTGCAATATAAATATATGACTATGGGTGCAACAAAAACAGATCACTTTACAGACCAGCAAAATGAACTGGCTATTTTGGCCAAAGCATTAGGACATCCAGCGCGTATTGCTATTATCGAATACTTACTCAAAGTAGAAACCTGCATCTGCGGTGATATTGTGAATGAATTGCCTTTGGCGCAGCCCACAGTTTCACAACATTTAAAAGAATTAAAAAATGCCGGTTTAATCAAAGGAAACTTCGAAGGAGCCAGTATTTGTTATTGTATCAGCGAATCAGGTTTTGAAAAAATAAAAGGCTTTTTTCAACACATTACGACTCATTTAGAGAAAAAGAAAAACGAATGTTGTTAAATTTTTAAATTGAAATTGATATGAAACTTTCACAAATTAAATCCATTTTAAAAACAGCCGAAGCGGTGAATTTTACTTTACCAAACGGCACTTCTGTACCAGAACATTTTCATGTTACTGAAGTAGGTTTAATTACCAAAAACTTTATTGATTGTGGCGGAACTGTTCGTAAAGAAACCGTTGTTAATTTCCAATTGTGGGATGCCAATGATTTTGAACACCGCTTGAAACCTCAAAAATTATTGAATATCATCGAATTGTCCGAAAAAGTTTTAGGCATTGGTGATTTCGAAATTGAAGTAGAATACCAAGACACGACGATTGGGAAATATGATTTAGATTTTGATGGAAATGATTTTGTTTTGCTGAACAAAAAAACAGCTTGTCTGGCCCAGGATCAATGTGGGATTCCATCTCAAAAACCTAAAATCCGATTATCGGATAGGAACAATGAACAAAGTTGTTGTACTCCAGGAGGAGGCTGCTGCTAATTTAATACGATAAGCATTTAAAAAAATATGACATTGACTAAAAACATCTTATTTCCGGAAATTGAACAAATAGTTCGCACATTTAATTTAGAAAGTATAGCAGCAGAACGTAAAATCACTTTGCAACCGCTTATAGATTTTATTCAGGCAAAAGCAAGTAACCAACAAGAAATCAGGCTCAACTTGATTTGTACACACAATTCCAGACGAAGTCATTTGTCTCAAGTTTGGGCACAAACAGCAGCCGCATATTATGACATTAAAAATGTTTTTTGTTATTCGGGTGGGACAGAAGCAACGGCTTTATTTCCGATGGTTGCTCAAACATTAGTGAAATCCGGATTTAAAATTAAAACTATTTCCGAGGGTAAAAACCCTGTTTACAGCATAAAATATGCAGCAAACGAACATCCGGTTATAGGTTTTTCTAAAACGTATGATGATGATTTTAATCCACAAAGTGCTTTTGCAGCTATTATGACGTGTTCGCAAGCCGATGGCGGTTGTCCGTTTATTCCGGGAGCCGAAAAACGCATTCCGATTACTTTTGAAGATCCAAAAGCATTCGATAATACGCCGCAACAAGCCGAAAAATATGAAGAACGCAGTTTACAAATTGCCACCGAATTATTTTATGTTTTCTCACAAATTAATCAATAAGCATGTCAGCAAATAATTGTACTCCGGTTGTAGCCAGAAAAAAATTAAGTTTTCTCGATAGTTATCTCACCCTTTGGATATTTTTGGCAATGGCTATTGGTGTGGCAGTTGGCTATTTTATTCCTTCCAGCAGTGGTTTTATCAATTCCTTTTCGAGCGGAACCACTAATATTCCTTTGGCCATCGGATTGATTTTGATGATGTATCCGCCATTAGCGAAAGTGAAATACGAACAAATGGGCGAGGTGTTCAAAAACACAAAAGTATTAGGCGCTTCCCTATTTCTGAATTGGATTATAGGTCCTGTTTTAATGTTTTCGTTAGCCTTACTTTTTCTAAACGGATATCCGGAATATATGATTGGAGTTATCCTAATTGGTCTGGCACGTTGTATTGCAATGGTTGTGGTATGGAACGATTTAGCCGATGGAAACCGAGAATATGCAGCGGGTTTGATTGCTTTAAACAGTATTTTTCAAGTATTATTATATAGTGTTTATGCTTATGTTTTCATCACGATTTTGCCTCCTTATTTTGGATATACAGGTTTTGAAGTGAACATCAGTATTGGTCAAATTGCCGAAAGTGTGAGTATTTATTTAGGGATTCCTTTCGCTTTGGGAATTATCAGTCGTTATGTTTTAATAGCGGCTAAAGGAGCGGATTGGTTTGAAACTAAATATGTGCCTTTTATTTCACCAATAACATTGATCGCATTATTGTTTACCATTGTATTAATGTTCAGTTTAAAAGGCGAATTAATTGTACAAATCCCAATGGATGTTGTTCGTATTGCTATTCCGTTAGTGATTTATTTTGTCATAATGTTTGTGGTTAGTTTCTTTATTGGGAAGTATTTTGGTGCTGATTATTCTAAATCTACTGCCATTGCATTTACGGCAACGGGAAATAATTTTGAATTAGCTATAGCAGTTGCCATTGGTGTTTTTGGTATCAACAGCGGACAAGCATTTGCAGGTGTAATAGGACCTTTAGTCGAAGTTCCGGCCTTAATTGCATTGGTAAACGTAGCTTTTTGGTTCAGAAAAAAGTACTATACTAAACCGGTTTAAAACACAAAATAAACTGTAGAATTTACAATTTTAAAATTAAAATAAAGGCTGTATAAATAGTGAATTAGGTTCACTTTATACAGCCTTTTTATTTATAAATCTGTCAGTTTTATCAAATTTTTGTTTTTCCCTTTTTGTTCTAAATCAAATATAAAAAAGGTCAATTCTTTTGTAAATACATCAAGTGATATTGCGGATTTTCTGATATAATCTACAAATTGCTTGTGCTCTTCCGGAGAATTTGTGGCATGATCTAAAAGATTGGATATCCCAAGAATATTAGCAATATCTAATCGTACTTTGTGAGAAGTCATGAACATCATTTTTTCGAGTCCCAAAATGTATTCTTTTTGATATTCTTCTGCTCTTTTTAGTTCTGCATTAGCAGCAATGAGTTCTTCTGTACGTTTTTCCTTTTCTTGATTCTGATAGGCCAATTCTTTATTCACAATCACTAATTCAGCAGCTCTCTTTTCTTTTTCTTTATTTTGAAAAGTAAGCTCTTTATTAGCAATTATTAATTCGGCTGCTCTTTTTACTTTTTCTTTGTTTTGAAAGGCTAATTCTTCATTGGCAATTACTAATTCAGCAGCACTTTTTTCTCTCTCTTCATTTTGAAAAGAAAGATTTTTATCGCTGTTGACTAAGTTGTTGTTGTTTGTATTTACCATGATAATGCTATTCAAAATTAATAAGAGCTTTAAGTTTAGAGGAAATAATTGATTTATTTCAAATTTATCATTTGTATAAAGCACATAAAATAAATAGTCTGATGATTTGTGAAAGAATAAAATATGGGGGCAATTATAGTATTCTAATGCACATTTCTGAATCTATTCTTCTATTTCCTTTGATTGAAATGGATTGGATTGTTTGGCAATAACATTAGTTATTACAAACTGCAATACAGTACCTAAAATTCTTTTTATAGGATTATGGGATCCTCCCAATAGTACTTTTTTCGACAAATAACCGGTAGCTAATCCGATTATATTACTGGCAACATTACTTTTTAAATCGGGTACTGAAGTCATATCTATAATAGCATTTTTTAAAATGTTTACAGGTTTCAGACTGTCGTATGTTAATTCAAATTGCAGTTTTAGATTATTAAAATCTTCTTTTTGTTTGAATTTTAAAATCGTTATGGCTTCATTCAGCAAATCGGTTTGGTTTAACTTTTTCATCCTATTTATTATTTAGCATTTTATGGATAATAAAATTACTGACAGGCATTTTAATCCATACTCTTTTATAGCTGTATAAAAGAATGGCAAATATCAAATGGCAACCGGATACAATAAAGAAACCATAATAGGTTTTACCAAGCAGTTCTCCCAACCACAAGGAAATTCCAATGTTTATTAATAAGGAAAACAAGGCAACAACAACACCGACTGCCATTTGAGAAAGGAGAGAAGATAGCACATCAGCTGATTTGTCTACTACAGTCAGTTTCGTTAATTCAGCAGTTGTTCTAGCATAATCTTCTGCTTTTTCAAAAAGCAATTCTATTGTTGAAGCTTTAGTTTCCATATCTTAAAAATTAACGATTTGCATTTTTAATTTCATTTTTTGCTATATCGAATTTCTCTTTTTCTTCGGCAATTAAATTTTCACCTTGTTGCCAAATTTTTTCATACTTTTTAGTAATTGTTCCTAATACAGTATCAAATTTATCTTTTAAATCATCCGCATAATCGTTGCCTTTATCCATGATTTTTCTTCTTGTTTTGGTTCCTTTTTCAGGAGCGAATAATATTCCTAACATTGCTCCAGCTGCGATACCACCCAAAATTCCTAAAACTACTTTATCTGTTTTCATAATTAGTTGTATTTATATTTACTGTTTTTATATTCTTTTTCCTTGAATAAGTCTTAATATGACTGCAATTACTGCAATGACAAGCAGTATGTGAATGATTGATCCTGCACTATAGGCAAAGAATCCGATGGCCCAAAATATGATTAAAATTACGGCTAGTGTATAAAGTAAATTGCTCATGATTACTGTTTTTAGGGATTAATTTTTTGTGTGTTTTTTTGAAAAAAATAGAAATAATTCATTTTTGTCTAAAGTGCAAAACTTACATAAACATTCATTACGCTGTTTTTAGCATCCGGAAACGTATAATTTGTTCCTGCATAAGTTCTTTCTTTACCTACCGTGGTCAAACCATAGTTATAACGAACTCCAAGACTCATTGATTTTAAATCGATACCAATACCTGCTGCCAGTCCGGCATCAATTTTATTGAAATCATTAGTGTCTAAATTATTTTCAAAATCAAACGTTGATCCATTAGATTCATTTGTGGTTTTACCGCTCACTAAATAAGAAGCATAAGGTCCCACTTGAAAATTGAAATTCTCCGTTAGATTTACAACCAACAAAACAGGAATTTCAATATAATTTAATTTGAAACGACCAGTTCCATCCACAAAAGCGTTGTTGTAAATTACTTCGGCTCCTTTAGTGGTATAATACAATTCCGGTTGAATGGCAATTGAATTTGTGATAGGCAATTTGGCAAAAACACCAACATTAAAACCAGTTAATACATTATTATCATCTACATCTTCGGTGTAGAGATTAGAAAAGTTTACACCACCTTTTATACCAAATTTAGCAGCATTTTCTTGTGCTTTAATTCCCGTAAATGCAAAGCAAACTAGCAATGAGGCGTAAATTAGATTTTTAGATTTTTTCATTTTTTTTAGTTTTAATTTTATGTTCGTTTGTTATTTTACAAAGGTGGGAACGATGCTAACTAAAACTGTTACACAACTTTGGGGAAAAGTTATAACATTCACACTTTACGGTTCAAATTGTAATTGTATGAAAATTAAGATCATAAAAAAGGCGAGTGTTATACTCGCCTTTAGTTTTATTCCGTTATTTTTTGTTATTCACGGTCAGATCTTTCAGGGATTTTCCCAGTTCATCCATATCGTATTTGAATTCTCGTTTAAAAGATTCCCAATCAGCACTGGTATCATTTTTATACGTATCCATTCTCACTTTAAGTTCTTTGTTTTTTTGCTCTAATGCATCAATATTTTTCTCATATAAAGCATCAATCGAATTTCCGGTGTTTTTCATTTTAACTTTCAATTCAGCAATTCGACTTTCGTTTACTGCAATTGCAGCATTCGTTTCGTCCTTGAAAGCTTCCCATTCTTCTGCAGTCGCAGCTCTTTTGGCTTCTACCAAATCTTCTCTGGCGTCTTGAACTTCTTCTTTGGCATCTTGTAAATTTTCTTGAGCATTTTCTTCTTCTTTGGTTGAAGGTTTACAGCTCGTTACTACAGTTCCAAACATAAATACAGTAAGACCTAATGTTAAAAGTGTTTTTTTCATTTGAATGATTTTATAGATTAAAAATTAGTTTTTGAAACGGGAATACAATCTAAAGTTCTTCTAGAATTTTATGTAATTCTTCTTTGGTTTTACCCAGTTTGATTTGCAATTTACCCATCATTTCTTCTTTTTTTCCTTCTACTAACAGTAAATCATCGTCAGTTAAAGCAGCAAATTTTTGTTTTAATTTTCCTTTTTGCTCGTCCCATTTTCCTTTTAATTCTGTAGTATTCATCTTTTTATATTTTAATGTGAAATAGTTTTCACTTTACAAAGTTCCACCGTTTTGGCCTAGAATATGTTACATAACTTTTGATAAATATTACATCATTTACTGTTTGACAATTGTCCGATTCCTTTTTAATTTTTATCGTGATTGGGTATATATTTATTTAATAATGCAAGTAATGAGTTGTAATATTCCTGCAGGTTTTTGATGTTTATTTCAGGAGTTTTTACATCTGGGATGGTAACGGGCATTTCTGCCAGGTATTTTGATAATTCCGGATGTTCATTTTGAATTTTCATCGTAATTTTCAGAATTGCATCCTCTATTTCTTTTTCGGTTTTCATAATAATTTAGGATTAATAAAGGTTAAACGAATCATTTTTTTTAATTAATAGACAGGTTTTATGGCTGTACTTCTTTTTTTATTGTTGTCTTTTTTTCTTCTTCTTCATTGAATTTTAAATCAGTTTTCATTTCTGACTCTTCTTGATTATCCAGTTCATCTTGTTTTTTCTCTTCGGCTTTTTTCTTTTTATTGAAATAGCCTCTTAATAGAAAATTATGTTTGGCAGCTTCGATAACTTCATTGAGTCCATCGGTTCCTGTTTTGACATTGGTAAGAGTAGAATCAATCATTTTGCCCATTTTTTCATCAGTCACTAATTTAGACAAGGCGCCTTTTCCATTGTTCATTTTATTGGTAAAATGTGCAAATTCATTCGAACTGTTTTCTAAATTGCTTAGGGTGGTTTTTAAACTTTTTGCAAATTCTTCATCCGAAATCAATTTAGAAAGTGTACCGTTTCCATGATTCATTTTATAACTGAACTCTGCAATTTGTCCCGTAATTATACTGGCATTATCGACACTTTTCTTGATGCTCACCATAACATCTTCCATGTCTATTGGTGCTTTTGAGGTTATTTGATCATTATCTTTTACGGTATTTCTGGAATTAATACCCGGCGAAATAGTAAGTACTTTATCACCCATTAATCCGTCTGATCCTATGCTGGCTGTAGCATCGGTTTTAATAAATTGTTGCACATCGTCTTTTATTAATAAATTTACGACTACAGAAGAATCGGTAATTAATTCGATTTCACTAACCGTTCCCACATTTATTCCCGAAAAACGCACATTGTTTCCAACTTCTAATCCGCTTACATTTTTGAAATTAGATTTCAATCGGAATGTGGAACCAAACAGGTTTTTCTGCATCCCGACATAATAAATCGTGAAAGCAAAAAGTACTAATCCAATGAGTACAAACATTCCTAATTTCCAGGTATAACCAGATTCTTTATCCATGATTTTATGTTTTTGTAATTTGATTAAATGAAAAAAGAACGTACCCAATCGTCGTCACTTTTTTCTAATGTTTCGTAACTTCCTTCGGCATGAATTACACCGTCTTTTAGGATTACAATTCGGTTACCCGTTAGTTTAGCACATTCCATATCATGGGTAATGATGATTGAAGTGGTTTTGTTTTTCTTTTGAATGTCTAACATCAATTCGCTGATTTCTTTTGAGGTAATGCTGTCTAATCCTGTGGTGGGTTCATCATACAATATGATTTCCGGTTTTAGAATCAATGTTCTTGCTAAACCAATTCTTTTGCGCATTCCTCCAGATAATTCAGAAGGCATTTTATCAATAGCTTCGGCTAAGCCCACGTTTTCTAGTGCTTGCAATACTTCGGTTTCTAATTCTTCCGAAGACAAATCCGTAGCATGACGCCTCAATATAAACATCAGGTTTTCACGAACGCTCATGGAGTCATATAGAGCAGCACTTTGGAACAAAAAACCGATTCTAACCCGAATTGTATTTAGTTCATGATTGCTGAGTTTTGTGATATCGGTACCAAAAACGTTAATTTCTCCTTGATCTGGAATCACTAATCCTACGATGCATTTTATAGCAATTGATTTTCCAGAACCTGATCTTCCCAAAATAACTAAGTTTTCTCCTTTATTAACGGTGAGATTAACTCCTTTTAAGACAGCATTTTTTCCAAATGATTTATATAAATCCTTGATTACGATAACTGGTACTTCTGAATCAGATGCAGTGTTTTTTTCTATATTTATTTTCTCCTGTATCATTTTTAAAAAAGTAAGTCGGTTACTTGTACCGCCAACATATCTATTATAAAAATGGTAAGTGAAGCAGTTACAACGGCCGAATTTGCAGCTTTTCCTACGCTTGCAGTTCCATTATCTGCTGTAAATCCTTTATAACAACCAATCATTCCGATGAAGAAACCGAAGAAAAAAGTTTTGATGATTGCAGGAAAAATATCTAAAAAAGTAATGGATTCCCCAACTTGAGAAAAGTAGCGAAACAGGTTTACTTCATTATGAATATTGATTCCCATATAACCGCCATAAATGCCAACGGCATCGGCATAGATTACTAAAACGGGAACCATTAATGTGGTGGCCAAAATTCGGGTAACCACTAAATACTTGAACGGATTAATGGCAGCCACTTCCATGGCGTCAATTTGCTCTGTTACTTTCATAGAACCCAGTTCAGCTCCGATTCCTGAAGATACTTTTCCGGCACAAATCAATGCGGTAATTACTGGTGCAATTTCTCTGATTAAGGAAAGTGCAACCATGCCCGGAAGCCAAGATTCTGCACCAAACTTTGCCAAAGTAGGTCTTGATTGAAGCGTTAATACCAGTCCCATAATAAAACCGGTAATGGTTACTAATGGTATAGATTTATAGCCAATGGTATAACATTGCTTGAAAAATTCTTTGATTTCATAAGGAGGCCTTACGACTTCTTTGAAAAATCGCACCGTAAACAAGGTAATATTCCCTACATCATTAAAAATATTTTTTAAATAAGGAATCAAAACAGGATTTTTCAAGGGGTATAAAGTCATAATTATATTGTTTTATCAATCGGTGATTTTATTTGGATTCATGATTCAGCAGGCTGTCTCTTAGGTTTTTTACTCTATCGTGGTCAAGTTTTATAGCGTGTTGCTGGGCTTTTAATTTGGCGTGTAATTCTTGATTTAAAAAATCAAAATTATCTTTCAAAATTGCTCTGTAGGATCTAAACGTTTTATCGTCATCATACTCGCAAAGGCTCAAAATATCTTCCCGGTCTTTGTCGACAAGGGCTGTTTTGAAGTCATTCCAAAACTTATATAAGCGACTTGCTTTTTTTGTTTTCTTAATTGGTTTTCCTCCTAATTTTTTGATTTCTACAATTAATTCTTCTTTGTGTTTTTGACTTTTTTCCTGAAATTCAAAAAAAAGGCTAATCAAATCCGATTCATACGTTACTTTTGAAGCGGTTTCATAACCATCTAATCTTTCGTCATTGATTTCGATAAGATTGTTTAACACATCAATTGATTTTTCTGTATTCATTTTTTTTAATTTAAATTAGTACAAATACAATTCAAGTAATATAAAATTGTAAATGGTAAAGATGATACCTAAGAAGATAAGAAGTGTTATATAAATTTTCGAAAAAGTTATATCATTCACGGATTTCCAATTGTGAAATAAAAATGGATTTGGTTCAAATCAGGAGATAAAAAAAATCTACTAAGCTCTTAAGGAACTTAATAGATTTTATGAAGGAAATACTTTGCAGTAAGTACCCTTTTTAATTAAAAATCTTTTGTGGTCAAAACAACTTGATTGTTTGGGTATTGCACATCTGCGTTTTCCTCGGCTGTAATGAATATTTTTTCGGGTTTAAAGGAAGTAACAGTTTCAAAAGAAGCTTTCAATTTTGAAGATAAAAAACCGCTGTCGCTTTTTATTTGTCCAATGTTTTTTATAATTAAATCATCAGTTTCCATCCAAACCACATAGGCTTTATTTGCATTTTGTAAACGATCAACTTCGGCCAAATCATTTATTCTTATTTGAATTTGATAATTTTTATTGGCGTCTTTCTTTACTTTAACATGACCTCTGGCTGCTGGAACTACGGAGGAAGTTTGAAACGAAACTTTTTTGGCACAAGATGTAAACGAGAAAATTAGGGTAGAAAAAAATAGACCTAAAAGTAATTTTTTTGTCATTGAATTGAAGGAAATCATTTTGTTTTTTATTTAAATTATTGTCTTATAAAGGTGGTGAGGATAAGCTCAAACTTTGTTATAAAACTTTAAGTAAAACTTATATAATTCCTACCTTTTCAATTAAAAAATCAAAAAAGAATCTGTTTCATGAGAAGTATTTTCATGAAAAAACAGCAGGAAAGTAAGTAGGTTTATATTAGTGGCAAATGTGGTTTATTGTGACAATTTTTGAAGATTATTCCATTGTCTTTTTTAACGCCTTGCCTAATGATTCTATGACATCTGTAATGAGCATACTTTCCATACTTTGATTTTTTAAAGTAAGATCGGCTGCAAATCCATGCAAGTAAACACCTAATTTTGCAGCGCCAAAAGGGTCGTAGCCTTGTGCCAAAAACGAAAGAATTATTCCTGTGAGAGCGTCACCAGAGCCTCCTTTTGCCAAACCAGCATTTCCGGTTGTATTATAAAAAGTATCGCCGTTATATGTAATCAGGGTATGGTGTCCTTTTAAAACGATTGTTATTTTAAGCTCTTTCGATTTTTGGATGGCGGTATTCATCCGTTCATTATTGTCCTTGTGTGTCCCAAAAAGACGATCAAATTCTTTTGGATGTGGGGTGATTATGGTTTCTTTTGGGATTTTCTCCAAAAGAGATTTGTTGGACGAAATACAATTTAAAGCATCGGCATCTAATAGGATTCGTTTATTAAAATCGTTCAAAATGCTAACTAGAATTTCTTCGGATTCTTTACCAGTTCCTAATCCGGGTCCAATTCCTATGGCGGAAAAATTATTCAAATCACTCATTGTATTTTCACGCATTACGAGCATTGCTTCCGGAATAGCGGTTTGTAAAATAAAGCGCTCTTCTTCGGGTATGTTTACTGTTAATAATCCGGCTCCAGAACGCAAACAGGCTCTTGAAGCGATTACCGAAGATCCCATAAAACCTTTGGAACCAGCGATGAGTAGGGCATGACCATGACTTCCTTTGTGTGAGGATGCTTCACGGGGTTTTAATATACTTTTGATATAACTTTTAGACAGTGCTTTCATATTGGTATTAAAGAAAAAATTACCATAAATATATTCTATTAAATTGAATGTACGAATTATTTTGCCAAATGATTAAAGCTATTTATACATTCTTTTGTGGAATTACTTTTTCGGCAATTTCATTTGAAGGAACCATCTCCGAAAACATTTTGGCATTCGGCATAAGAAAAGGGCTGTTGAAATCAACAGCCCTCTTCACCCAAATTTAAAAAAAATAACCCAACCTAATCGATTCGTATTAGTACGATGTTTTTAATTCTACTCTTCTGTTTTTAGCACGACCTAAAGACGTTTTGTTAGAAGCAATTGGTTTACTTTCTCCATATCCTACAGCAGTCAATCTAGATTCTGAAACTCCTTTGCTTGCTAAATATTTTTTAACAGACTCTGTACGTTTTTGAGATAGATTTAAATTGTAAGCATCGCTTCCGTTGCTGTCTGCGTGACCTTCTATTACTAAATTAGCTCCTTCATAACGATTTAATATCGCAGATAATTCGTCTAATTGTACTAGAGAACCCACTTTAAGTTTATCACTTGCATTTTCGAAAAAGATTTTGCTACCGATATAAGTAATACGTTTTGCATCTTTAGGAGTAATATCCGGACAGCCTTTGTTTGCCATTGTTCCTTTTTGAGTAGGACAACGGTCATCAATATCCGCTACACCATCTCCGTCAGTATCAGGGCATCCTTTTAAACTCATAGGTCCTGCAATATCCGGACAACGATCTTCGTCATTTATAGTACCATCTTTATCATTATCCATAGGACAACCGCTGGCATCTACTTTGTATCCCGTTTTTGTATCAGGACATTTATCATTTATATCTGCAACTCCATCTCCATCAGTATCTGGACAACCGTTTAGTGCGATTGTTCCTGCTGTATCCGGGCATTTGTCTAACTGATCAGCAACACCATCATTATCACGGTCAGGGCAACCATTTAAGGCAGCAGATCCGGCAGCATCAGGACAAGTGTCTAAATAATCTGCAACTCCATCACTATCTCTGTCTAATGGGCATCCTTTTTTGTCTACAATAACTCCGGCTGGAGTGTCAGGACAATTGTCTTTAGAGTCAGAAACACCATCATTATCAGCGTCATTTTTGGCTCCAAAATTAAATGTTAAACCTACCATGTGTGATAAGTAAGCATCTTTTTCTCCAACATCAATTCCATCTCTTCTGTCTTTGTTCGAAAAACTGAATGTTTCTTGTAAGTTAAGATTGATTACAGGACTTAATCTAAAATTGATCCCACCACCCGCAGTTGGTAAAGCATAATCGATTCTGTCTTGATCAAAATTCAAATCATTATCAAATAAAATAGCTCCAACACCAGCAAATACAAAAGGTCTTACTGCATTTTCAGGTCCTAAAATATTAAACCTAAGATTGAATGAAGCTGCATTAAAATCACTTTTGAAGCCTCCAGTTGTACCATTATATCCAATTGTTCCTTTAGTCAACAATAAATTGGCATCAAAATGGCGTCCTAAATATCTAGAAACAGATAATCCTCCAAATCCGTAGAAAGCCTTGTCGGTTTTATAGAAATTATTTCCCAGATCTCCCTGATATTGTGTAACACCAGTATGAAGACCAATATTCCATTTTTTGTCTTCGGTCTGTGCTTTTACAATAAATGTAAATGCTAAGCAAGTAAATAATAATAGTAATTTTTTCATTTTGTTTTATGTTAAATTATTTAATCAAAGGTCATTCAGAACCAGATGAAAAATGTTATATAACTTTAGCAATAAGTTGCATGATTCACACATTTTAATTGTAATTCCACTGACTGTTAAATTGAAAAAAATTAAATAAAATACGTGATTAACCCGCTGTGTGTAAGCATTAAAAAACATTTTTCTTTATATTTTAATTTATAAAATACAAGAATAATCAGTTTAGATACGTACACACAACGGGTTAATTAATACTAATTTAGGATTAAATTATTGGTGGTATTATTGGTTTGAATCTTCTTCCACAAATTCATCGATTGAAAGTTTGAAGTCCTCTTCATTAAGTTCTATAGAATGAGTTGTACTGTCTTTTTTTAGTTTTTTTTTCGAAGTGATTTTGCCAACTTTACAATTACTTTTTGAAGAATAATTGTTTTTATTTTCTATTTTTTCCATGATTTTAGTATTTAGTTTTTTAGAAGACTAATTTAAATATCGCCTTAATATCCAAGCCATTGTTTCGTATTCTTCTATTACAAAAACGAAGAAAATATTTGTTTTTGCGTTTTTGTAACAAGATTTAAAGTGCAATTAGCTTAAAAAAAAGTTATGATTCGTCTTTTGTAGCTTTGACTAAGTTGATGCCCGAAACAAAAAATACAATCCCCAATATGCCATAAATGATTAATTCTTTAATATCTTTTGTAGCACCAGATGTGTCTGTAAATACTACCGCTGTATAGATAAGTCCGCCTATTCCTAGAAGAGTAAGTAAGGCACCTAAGATTCTTTTGAGATTCATAATTTTGTTTTTTAAAATTTTATATAATTGAATCGGAACTGTTTTAAAACGGCCGATTCCTGTTTTTTAGCTGTTTTTTTAATTATAAAAAAGAAGATACAGTTAGAAAGAGGCTGAACAGCACCAATAAAAAAGCAATAAATTGAAATACTATTCGAATTGTATAATGCTTTTTTAAACGATAAGTATTTGGCTCCATTTTCTTTGTTTTTTTAGTTTCTAAATAGTCTTGCTTTATAATTGTATTAGTATTGAAAACCGGAAATTACTCCTGAATGACTTCTTCCAGATTGTTGTGATTATCGCCACCAATACTATATCCGTTATTTTCTTCGTCCTCACTGCCAATATTTTCTTGTTCATCATCCAGTTCAGAACCCGGAATATCTAAGTCGTTTCCCGAAACATCATCTTCAAAATCTTTTTCGTTTAATGGGTTTCGGTTGTCAATTTCGATTGGTGTTTTCTTTTCAGAAGTATCTTCTAAGTCGATATCTTCTTCTTCAAAATCATTTACATAAATATCTTCACTTGGTGGATAATGCGGATATCCGGGAAAATCAGATTGCGCCTCTTTTTCGATATTTAATTTTGGATTGTTGTTTTTATTTTCCATTAGATATATTATTTTAGAGTGCTAAGTTGCTATTAAACAGCTTGTAAAGTGTTATGTAATTTTTGTAAATAATTATATTATTCACAGATTGTCAGCTCAAATAGTTTAATAAATGAATTATACAAAGTTCTTATATATCAAGAAGAATAGGTTACACAATTATCTTTTTAACTTATAACATTAACCTATTGAGGTTTTTATAGTTTTTTTCAATCTGTTTTTTAGCGCTTAATTTTTTTTAGAAAATTTTTGACATAAAAAAAAACGGAAAAGGAAATTTTCCGTTTTTTAGCGTATTTGTTTTCTTTTTTTCAAAAAAATGAAAATTTGAAGCGTAATTACATTCTGGCCATATACCAATTCAATTCTTTTTCGATTCTTTCGAAGTGAAAAAAGGCCGTAATATTTTTTTGCAATCTCAAAAAGGCTGTTTCACTTTTTACCACATAATCAAACGCTTTGTGATGCATACAACTAATGGCTACATCTATTTTATCTTGTGAAGAGAGCATTACAACCGGAATATATGGATTGTATTCTTTTATTTTATCTAAAGTCTCAATACCGTTCATTGCAGTGGGATCTATCCCGTCGAGATGGTAATCTAAAATAATCACATCTGGTTTTTTAGATAAATTAGCAATGCAAAGTTCTCCAGTCGAATAGGTCTCTACTATAAAATCAGTATGTTGGATGAATTCAATTTCTAATGATTTTAAGAAAACGGCATCATCGTCTACTAAGAAAAGTTTTATTTTATTATCGTTTTTCATGATTTTATATTTTTAATTCTATTAAGTTCTTCTTCTAATTCGCTGCACGATTGGTTCAAAACCTTTTCGAGTTGTATAACCATTTCATTTATATCTTCTTCTTCCTGTTGCGTATTTGCAAATTCCTGTACTTTTTTGGCCATGTTTTCAAAATCGGTACTGATGCCCATGATTGAAAAAGAAGGAATCATTTTGTGTACTGCTGAGTGTAACGATTTCCAATCTTTATTAATATAACTTAGCTTCATCGAACTGATTAATGGTGGAGTTTGTTGTAAATAAATAGAAATCATTTCCATCATTAATACCGGATTTGATTTAGTTCTTTGGTTTAAATAAAGTAAGTTAATGTATTTTATTTTAGGTATTTCAGGAACTGTATTTTCAATATTATCTTCGTTCATGACACTGTTTTTTTTAATTAAACTAACAATTTTACTATACAATAATCGTTCGTCGATAGGTTTAGCAAGGTAATCATTCATTCCTACTGCTTTGCATTTTTCTAAATCCACAGTGGTAACATCGGCAGTTAAAGCGATAATAGGAATGGTTAATTTCATGGTATTTCTAATGTATTCTGTAGCATCAAACCCATTCATTTCAGGCATTTGTAAATCCATTAAGATGATATCGTAGGTGTTGTTTTCGAGTTTTTCGATGGCGATTTTTCCGTTTTCGGCAATATCACGCTCAAAACCAAAATCATCTAATACCGTTTTCATCAGTAATTGATTCAAAGCCATGTCTTCAACCACTAAGACTTTTAAATTTTTTATATCATTATCCAATTCTAATATTTCTAATTCGGTTTGTGCTTCAGCTTTTGTTTTCAAAAACGGGAGTCTGAAACTAAACGTAGAACCTTCTTTGACAATACTTTCAACTTTGATGCTTCCTCCTTGTGGTTCAACTAATTGTTTGACAATGGCAAGACCCAATCCGGTTCCTCCGTATAATCGTGATGTTCCGCTGGTTGCTTGTTGAAAATTTTCGAATACTGTTTCTATTTTAGATTCTGAAATACCAATTCCGGTATCAGAAATTGCAAATTCAAGAATTACTTTTACGTCATCTTCCTCGATTAGTTTTACAATTACCGTGATTTTTCCTTTCGAAGTAAACTTAACCGCATTACTAATCAGATTTAATATAATTTGATGTAAACGAACGGGATCACCCACTAAAACTTCAGGAATGGCAGGATCAAATTCCCGAATCAATTTTAAATTTTTCTCCTGTATTTTAGATTCAAAAAGGTGTAGCATGGCCGCAATTGAAGATCTCAATTTGAAAGGTATTTGTTCAAATTGCATTTTTCCAGCATCTACTTTTGCTAAGTCTAAAATGTCATTTATTAGAACAATTAGAGCATCACCACTTATTTTTATAGCGTTTAAATATTCTTTTTGCTTAACTGTTAAGTCCGTTTTTAAGACCACTTTAGTAAATCCGATAATGGCATTCATCGGCGTTCTGATTTCGTGACTCATATTCGACAAAAATTGTTGCTTGGATTTGACTGCTTCTTCAGCAATTATTGTAGCATTTTGTGCTTTATTTTTTTCTTCCTCAGCAATTGTTGTTGCTAATTCTGCAAATATTTTAGCTTCTATAAATTCACGTTCGATTCTTTTTTGTTCCGTAATATCACGGGCAACCATAACGGCACCCAAAACATTTCCTTGTTCATCTTTATAGACAGAACCATTAAATAATACTTCTGTGAATTTTTCATCCATTATCGTCAGTGGATAGTCGACTACAAATCCTTCCGAAAAAACTTCTTTATAACCTTCACGAGCTTTTACAGAGTCTGTAAAATAATCAAAGAAATCAGAGCCTATAAGTTGTTTTTTGGTTACACCTGTTACTCTGGCCGAAGCTTCATTAGTATCTGTAATTTTTCCTTTTGGGCTAATGGTAAATAAGGGATCCCGACTGGCTTCAATTAGACTTAAAGAATATTCAGAGGCTATTTTCAAAGAATTACTAAGTGCTTCTAATTCTTCATTTTCTATTTTCCTTTTTTCTTTTTCGTCATTTTGAAACGCCATTTCTTCGTTGGCCAAAATCAATTCTGCTGCCCGATTTCCCTTTTCAATATTTTGATAGGCTAATTCCTCATTAGCGATGATTAATTCGGCTGCTCGATTTTCTTTTTCATCATTTTGATACGCTAATTCTTTATTGGCAATGCTCAATTCATTGGCTCTTTTTTCTTTTTCATCATTTTGAAAAGCCAATTCTTCATTAGCAATACTTAATTCATCGGCTCTTTTTTGCTTTTCATTATTCTGGAAAGCCAGTTCCTTATTGGCTTTTTGTAAATCTAAAGCCCATTTTTGTTCAGCAATATCCCGTGCAACAATTACAACACCCAAAACATTTCCAAAATCATCTTTATAAACAGAACCGTTAAATAATACATCGGTCAGCTTACCTTCTTTATGGCGAAGTGTAAGCGGAGAATCTGCAACTGAGCCTTTGGCAAATACTTTTTGATATACTTCACGTGCTTTTTGTGGTTCTGTAAAATAATCAAAGAAATCGGAACCAATTAATTTATCCCTTTGTATTCCCGTTATTGTAACGGTGGCTTCATTCATATCGGTAATTTTTCCTTCGGTATTGATTGTTACCAATGGATCTAAACTGGCTTCAATTAAACTTAAAGAATATTTTGAAAGTATTTTTTGTTCCGCTATAAATTCTTTAACTTCAAGATTTCTCTTTTTATGGTTTTTTAAAATAAAAATGACCAATATGAAAATGATAATTATTAAAAACAGAAGCAGAGCAAACGAAATATTTGAAGTCTGATTTGTTTTTTCATTTTCAATTTTTTGATATTTCAGCAACCGTAATTCCTCAGAATTGATATTGTTTATAATGGTTCGGATGGTATCAGTTAGGTATTTTCCCTCTTCAATTGCAAATTTCTTCTCAGTGTTATTCCATATATCGTCCTTTTGATTTTTAATTGTAGCACTCGAAAAAATCAATCGTTTGTCTACAAATTCTTTTAAAACTTTTATACGAATGAGTTGGCTGGGGTTGTTTCGGGATAGTTTTTTTAGGCGGTCAAGGTTTTGGTGGATTTTATTGGCAGATTTTATATAGGGTTCTAAAAATAGTTCATTCCCAGTTATCACATAACCCCTTGTACCTGTTTCAATGTTTAGAATATCTATAAGTACATCATCATTCATCATGCGGACTTCATTGCTGTGATCCACAAAAACGTTTGTTGATTTTATTTTTTCATTATTATAATAAAAAAATACCAATATCGATGCTAACGCAATGATTGAGAGAAAGTAAAAAATATTAGTTTTTTTTTCTAATGTATTATTCATAAAGGTGGTATTGTGTTTTTGACATTGACGACAAATGTATAAGGTCAATATCCTACTTTAAGTGGTGTAAATTAATTTCCGATTTCTTCAATCGGACTTCGTCTTTTATTTTTCAATTGTTTAAAATGCGAAGGGGTTAGGCCGGTTACTTTTTTGAACTGACTCGATAAGTGGGCAACACTGCTGTATCCCATTTTCCAAGCAATCTCGGTAATATTTAATTCTCCATAAATGATTAATTCTTTGATACGTTCTGTTTTATGGGAAATGATAAATTGTTCGATTGTTGTTCCTTGTACTTCTGAAAATAAATTCGACAAATAAGTATAATCATGATTTAATTTTTCGTGTAAATAGTCTGAAAAATTAATTTTGATAACCTCATCAGAATGGTGAACCATTTGGATAATTACATTTTTTATTTTTTCAATCAGCATGGCTTTTCGGTCATCCATCAATTCCAGCCCAGAATCTAAAAGTGATTTTTTGAGCTGTTCTCTTTGATGCATTGTAATATTCTCCATGATTTCAACTTCACCTAACTCCACTAGAATAAAGTGTAGCCCTAATCGTTTCAATTCTTCTTTTACCGCCATTTTGCAACGGTTGCTGACCATGTATTTTATATATAGTTTCAAATTCTGATTTTGTTTTTGCTTTATGATAAAGCATTATTGTTGGGGGCTTATTTGGTCTCAAAACTTGGTTGTAAAGTCTTGTAAATCCGCTATATAATATCGAATTATTTTACAAGGTACTTCCTTTTTGTATGATTAAATTTATATCATTAAACAAAAGAGTTGTATAATTCACAGATTTTGAATTTTAGGCTAAATTTACTTGTCTAATCTATTAAAAAACAGAAGTTTAACAAAGATGTTGTTTGCAAGTGTTTCGTTTTTACTTTATATTTAAATAAGTAAATTCTTAAAATAAAAGTAAAATGTAGTTTTAAAATTAGATTTAAATTATGATTGTTGTAGAAAATGTTTCGAGATTGGCTGCACTCTTTTTGGATTTATGAAATAAGGAAAAAATAATTATATTACAAAGCCTTTATTTCGTTTGCCGTATGATAACTTTTTGGGGAATTGTCGTAAGTGGCAAAGTACTCTTTTTTATTTACTGCCGTAAAATTACCAATTTGGCTATTAAATTTAGTCGCAATTCCTTTGATTGTAAAACGAATGGATTGAATATCATTCTTTTTTAACTGACTCATTTCAATAGGAGTGAAGCTGTAATAAGACACTATTTTAGTATCGATTTTTTCTCTGTTTCCTTTATCAGAACAGATTATAAAAGTATTATCTGATAAATAAATATAAGCTGTACCTGAAATTGTATAGGTTGGATTTGTAGTTTCGACGGCTAATTTTAGTAAACCGCCTTTTTCAGTTTTTGCAATTTGAACTTCGGTAACACCAGTCAGGGCATAATTTTCACAAATGAAATTCCAAGAAGGAGTTGCGGGATATTTTTTGAAGCCATTATAGCTAATCATTTCCTGGCTAAATCCAGTAACAGAAAGTATTAATAAAGTAAAAAGAAAGCATTTTTTAGTCATGAACAGGATGCGTTTTGTTGTTATTTTAATTGAAAAGTATTAGCCCAATCCATTGATTTTATGGCAGAAACTTTGCCATCTTCATTCATAAAAAGGCGAAGTTCTTTATTAGCCACTTTTTTTGTATACAATGCTTTATATCTAAAAATAGTGGTGTTATCAGTGTAATTTTTATAAATTTCCACTAATTCAATATCTTTAAAAGTGCAATAATATTGACGGTATCGCGTACATATTTTTGTTAGTTTTTCGAGTGTTGTGTTTTTGATTACTGTAGGAGTGGCTTCACTTTCGTTAAAAGGCTTAAACTTGGATGTATTACAAGTAATCAAGACCCTTTTCCCTAATTCGTAGGCTTTGTTTTTTTGTATTTCGCTAACCTCTGAGAAAGGTAATTTTAGAATTTCTGCCTTTGCAGGAACTGCTTCTTCGGGAGTGATTACTGCTGTTTTAGATTTACAGCCTATCAATACAACTAAACTTAAAATAAGGAGGGATCGTTTCATAATAGTTTATGTTATTTTTAGTAATAAATTTGGATCAGGGCAGTTATCCAAATAATAATTCCGTTTGTTTTTACTGCAAACCCCGGGATAATCGCCAGTGTTTTCGGCAATGTCTTTTATGATTTGAAAATGCAAATGTGGAGCATAATCGCCATTGACAGTTGCATCTCCCAATGTTGCCATTGGTTCTCCTTTCGTGAAAACGGTACCAATAGTTAATTCAGCGATACTTTCTAACGATAAATGTCCATATAAAGTATAAAATTTTTGATTTTCTTGATAAATAAAAATTTAACATTTTTTAAATAAGAAGAAACTACTACTATATAAAAAGATTCTTATTTATTATTTGGAGAAATTAAAAATTCCTATTCTAATTTGCTACGGCACAAAAGACTGGAGCGCTCCCTTTAATGACTACCTTAGGGTGGATGCGATCAGAAAAAAGAAAGAAAATTTTACTTTTAAGGCATATATTGGAACGGAGCATAATTTTTTCCCAGTATTGCCCGATTGTAAGCCAAATTATGAAATTTTTAATTGGGACAAAGTTGCAAATGATTGGCAAAAATGGTTAAAACAGAATTAATACAAAGCATGATATGGCACAGGGTTTGGGCTTTGAGGACAGAAAATAAGCAATTCCCAAACAATCTGTCTAAGCTTTGTGTTCCTATCCCTGAAATTAAGAACATTAGCCAATTCCAATGATAAGCAAATTCAAACTGATTCTCCTTTTTCTATACTTCATCGGCCTTTTCGCCTGCACCCAACCCGAACCCAAAATCAAACTCCAGTCGGGCGATATCCTGTTTCGGGAAAAGTCATCCGAAAACATTTCGGAAGCCATCGACCAAGTGACCCAAACTACTGTAGAAACCCATTTTTCGCATGTGGGCTTGGTTGAAGTTACCGATACCGGAATTGTGGTGTTGCATGCTTATCCTGAAGGCGGAACCTGCATTGTTTCGCTCAACGAGTTTTTGCATCCAAAAGGCGATTCGGTGAGGGTGATTGCCTACCGGTTAAAAAAGGAAGGACAGAAAGCAATTCCGGCGGCCATCCAAAAGGCACACTCAATGCTGGGCAAATCCTACAATTTCAGCTATGTTATGTCCGACACCGCTTACTATTGTTCGGAGTTTATTTACCTGGCTTTTGCTGTCGACTCAATTTTCGAGCTTGAGCCGATGACTTTTAAAGATCCAAAAACCGGGATTTTTCCTGCCGCTTGGGTGGAATACTATCAGAAAATGGGAATTGAAATTCCGGAAGGCCAGCCGGGCTGCAATCCCAATGGGCTGGCGGCTTCGGAGAAACTGGAGCGGCTTGGCAAAATTGAATAAAATGGTTGGGGCTAAAGCCCAACAACAACATCCATTTCAGTCCGTCCCATAAATGGGACGGCAAAGGATATCGCCCCAATAAAACAATGCACTTATTCGAAGCACTATTCTTTGCCGTCTGCTTTAGCTGACGGATATGGAAATCCGATTTTTTGGCTTTAGCCATAACAAAAAATACTTTCCCATATAAATTATCTGGCTAACATTCACTAAATTAGTACTTAAACCCAAAAATCATTCATCATGTCATACGTCAAAATCTGGCTGCATTGTGTCTGGAGTACCAAAAACAGAGACCAAATTATACCTCATTCATTTCGTCCGGACCTATTGAAACATTTCAGGGAAAATGCAGATGAAAAAAATATCAATTTGGATTATATCAATGCGCATGAAAATCATGTTCATGCCCTGATCGATTTGGGAAAGCAACAAAATCTGGCTACCATCATGCAGTATTTAAAAGGTGAAAGTTCGTTCTGGATCAATAGCAAAAAAATCCTTTCCTCTCAATTTTCATGGCAGGACGATTATTTTGCAGTTTCAGTC
>ERZ1034365.57-NODE-57-length-57088-cov-5.636333_pt1 | contig 57088 bp, 87 predicted proteins | sample MGYA00520615_ERZ1034365 | MGnify/ENA primary metagenome ERZ1034365 (study PRJEB33736, sample SAMEA104284505) | Azolla filiculoides | biome: Urban; feature: Water surface; material: Ditch water | place: Netherlands | collected 2015-10-28 | depth 0-0.1 m ...
TGGTACAAAATACGCTGACCCTTCAACTTTGCCTGCAGGAGGTGGCTCTAATGTAGCTTTTAACCCCGAAGGTACAGCTATTGCTGTGGCCCATGACACCTCTCCATATGTATCAGCATACCCTTGGAGTGCAGGTTTTGGTACAAAGTATGCTGACCCTGCTACCTTACCTACAGGGTCTGGTTTTGGTGTAACGTTTACAGGATAAAAATGAAAAATAAAGAAATCCTACAGCAGGCCCTTGCTGCACGAAAAGAAGAAATCTTTGGTTATCAAATCAACATTGATAACTATCGACTAGCCATCCCACTTGCGGAGGCTGATCCGGAACTAAAGGAATTTTCTGACCAACTTAAATCTCTGTTGGCATCTGAAATTCTGGAACAAAAGAAGGCAGCAGTTATCTTAAAAGTTCTACAGATACAGCTAGGAGAGTAGCATGCTAGTTAAAGTAAAAGATGGTGTTGCTATTCCATATTCTCTGTGGGACCTAAAGCGAGATAACCCAAATGTTTCATTTCCTGAGGAGATGACCCACAATGCCATATCTCTCTGGTCTGTGTATCCCTGTGTGGAAGGTCCTGTACCTTCCCTAGGTGAGTGTGAGCAAGCCACACGTCTAGAGATAGCTTTGATTGAAGGTGTCTGGACACAGCTTTTTGGGAAAGGGTTCTGGCCCCAAGATCAAGCAGAGAGTTTTGTACGTGAAAAGCGTGGAACTCTCTTGAAAGAAACAGATTGGATGGCTTTGAGTGATAATACAATGTCTCCTGAGTGGCTGGCGTATAGGCAAGCCCTTAGAGATGTTACAACACAAGTTGGATTTCCTTACTCTGTGTCGTGGCCGACACCCCCGGCATAAAACATGCTAGGATTTAGCCCTTTATCCTCCACTCCCCTTACAAGTTTCCCCTCTCTAGGGGCTTCTTTAGACATTGCAGAGGCCAACCTAGTTGTTGGGGTCACTGCCCCCGGTGTATTCTCAGGAGTTTCTTTAGTCTCACCAGTTACCACTCTTGTGGTGGGAACGGAAACGGTTATAGTTGTTGCTGGGGCCTCCCTTAGTACCCCTATAAAAGCCTTTGAAATTAACACCGCAACTCCCAGTATTTTTTCTGGAAAGGCTATTGCTGTAGGGGTTACAAATCTTGCTATAGATTCCTACAATCCTTCTTATGCCTCTGGCCTAAGTATAGTAACACCCAACAAGGAGCTTGTACTAAGTGCCCTTGAGATCTCTGTTTACTCGGGCAAGAGCGTAGCAGTTCCTGCAACACTTATCAGTTCTGTAGCACAGAATCCCAGTGTAGTTTCGGGTAAACTAAACCTAGTTCCTAGTGTTGCAGTTGGGCTATCTGCTTTTACACCTCTTCTTTCTTCTTCCTACATAGCTCTGGTAGATACAAAGAACTTTACAATCTCAGCAGAAACCCCTGCTATCAGTGCTGTCTTTGCTACGATAGTTACTGTCGGGGAAACAAAAAACTTTGGTTTGTTGGCTATTACTCCCACATTAGCTGCGGGTAAAAGTTCTTTTGTGCCCAATTTAAGCTTGCAGATAACATCTCCTAAAGTCTATCTTTCTGTTTTTAATAAGGACTTCAGTAGGTCTCGTACCGCAATAGTTATGGCTGAAAACAGGTTGCTACTACTTACTGATGTAAAGTAATAAGAACTCTATAGGTCAGAATGGCCTAAACCCCTAACAATACAAGAGATATAAAACATGAGTATGAAGTGGCCAAATAAAGACCCCAATGAAACCTTAGATTTTGGGATTGATTGGTCAAGGTTCTTGCACACAAATGAAACAATTGCTGGATCTTCTTGGTACATTGTTTCTGCAGAGAATGAAGTCTTAAGTTTTAATCCCGGCGATAGTTATGACACTCTTGTAAATACCTCAAGTGGTAATGACTCACGAGTAGTCACAATTACTGTTGCTGGGGGCGTCGCTAATAAACAGTATAAGTTAGTGTGTCGGGTTACATTGAGTACAGATCTGGTTGCAGAGCGATCTGTAATCCTTCCAATTAAGGAGCGCTAATATGGCTTATAACTTTATTGGTTTGGTGAATGATGTAAATCGTCGTCTTAACGAGGTTGAACTTACAGAGTCAAACTTTGACAGTGCAACAGGTTTTTATGCCACTGCTAAAGAGGCTGTAAACGCCGCTATTCGACAGATTAACTATGAACACTTTGAGTGGCCTTTTAATCACATCACAGAGGAAGAAGTACTCTCTGCCAATATTACTAGGTATCCTCTGCAAGCAGATGCTAAGACTGTAGATATGGACAGCTTTCGTATTAAAGCTAATGATACTCTAGGTAATACTACTTCTCGCCTTTCTATTATCTCTTACGAGGAGTATCTTGACAAATATGTAGATCAAGAGTATAACTCTTCAAATGTGAAGTCTAATCTGCCACGTTATGTTTTTAGAACTCCAGACTTACAATTTGGACTTGTTCCAGCCCCAGACAAAGCCTATGAGCTTGTCTATGAGTACTACACACTCCCCGCAGATTTAATCTCGGCTACAGATGTGACGACTGTCCCAGAACAATTTAGAAATATCGTTGTTGATGGTGCTATGTACTACGCCTACTTGTTTCGTGGGAATAGTCAGGATGCTACCTTGATGGCAGATAAGTTTAAAAATGGTATGGATCAGATGCGTACTATTTACATCAATCGCTATGACTATGTTCGTAGCACAGTCATCAACCGTCCTCAATCGTTCGGTGGATATTCGAGAGTGAGTTAATGCCAACAGCTTGGGAGACATTTCCTGTTGAATTTAAGGGGGGTTTGATTAGTAATCTTTCTCCTCTGCAACAGGGTATTAACAAGGTTGGCTCTGCTTCCATCCTGCAGAACTATGAGCCAGCCCGTGATGGTGGTTACAGTAAGGTTCTTGGATATGTAAAGTATAGTGACTTTCCTGTTACTGGTTCTGGGGTTGTACTCGGGACGAAGATTGTTAATAACAGTGAAGTAGTAGCTGCACGCAGTAATGGCTTTGTGACCTCTTACTATGTAAGCACTGGTACTGACTGGGCACTGCTAGCAACTGCAGAGTATCTAGGTAAGAAGCTTCGCCACGATGAATTTAACTTTGATGGCACCCACAAAGTGGTCTTTGTAGATGGGGTTAATTACCCTGCAATATACAACGACACAGAAAATTCTATCTCTTTTATTACCTCTCCAGTAGACTTGCTTGGTGCAAGCTCTGTTAAGTTGTACAAGAACCATCTATTTTTTGCTAAGGGTTCTGAACTAATCTTTAGTGCTCCTTATAGTGAGACTGATTATACTCCAGCAAATGGTTCAGGTACGATTGATCTTGGGCATGATATCACAGGTATTGTTGTCTTTAGAGATATTCTCTTTGTTTTTGCTCGTAATAAGATTGTACAGATCTCTGGTTCTTCCGTTGCAGATTTTACTGTCGCCCCTGTTACACAGGCCATTGGTTGTATCAATGGGGACACCATTCAAGAGGTTGGTGGGGATGTAATGTACCTCGCTCCAGATGGCCTTCGTCTTCTTAGTGCAACAGACCGTAATGATGACTTTGCTCTGGAGATTGCCTCAGATCCTATTAGTCGGGATGCTAAGCTCTTTGCTGCTAGCTCTAGTAATTTCTCTAGCCTTACTGTACGTAGCAAGGCACAGTATAGAATCTTCTCTTATAACCCCTCGGACTCCCGTGCTGTAAGCCGGGGTTTGCTTGCCACAAAGTTTAGTGCTCAGGGGGCTGCAGATATTCAATGGGGAACTCTACTTGGCTTTAAGGTTGCTTGCTGTGACAGCAAATACACCGAAGCTGGGGAAGAGATTATCTTTGCTAATGAGGATGGGTATGTATACCTAATGGAGTTTGGAAACAGTTTTGATGGAGAAAACATCCTTGCTGTTTATGAATCCCCCTATATGCCTATCACAGATCCACAAATTCGTAAAACACTTTATAAGATGACATTCTATGTAACTCCTACAGGAGTTTTTAGTATCCGCTGTGGCATCCGTTATGACTTTGATCGCATCAACGGTGCTGCAGTAATTCAACCCCCCGCATTTAATATTCAGAGTACCAGTGGCGGATCCTCTCTTTGGGGCACTTCAATTTGGGGAAGCTTCTCTTATGGAGGCACTGTGGATAAGGTGTATATCAGCCAACTTATTGGTTCGGGTAAAACCTTCTCAGTAAGATTCTCAGATGATAGCACAAACCCCTCACACAAGCTTGATGCTGCAATCTTTGAATACCTGCCCCTAGACAGACAATAAGGACGTTAATACATGACTGGATATGTTCGTACAGATACCTCTGACAATATTGCAAACAATAAAATTGCAAGTGCAGAGGATCTGGATAATGAATTTAACGCCCTAGAGTCTGCATTCACCAGCTCTGCTGGGCACACTCATGATGGCACTGTGGGTAGTGGTGCTCCTATTACTCGTTTGGGTCCTGCCCAAGATCTGATCATCTCTGCAACTGCAGTGACCCCAAAGAACACCACAATTGTAGATCTTGGTAGTTCCGCCTCTAAGTTTAAAGATTTGCATATTGGTGGTGTAGGCACCCTTAACAGCCTTGTTGCCACCACTGCAGATATCAACGGTGGTACCCTTGATGGAGTAGCTATTGGCGCATCTGTTCCCTCAACTGTTGTTGGTACGACAATCACAGGTACCTCTTTTGTCGGCCCTCTGACAGGCGCTGTGACAGGCAATATAACCTCCACAGGCACTTCAACCTTTACCACTGTTGACATTAATGGTGGTGCTGTTGATGGAACCACTGTAGGACTCACTACCCCAGCTACAGGTCGTTTTACTACTTTTCAGACAACTGGTGACGCAGCTGTTGGTGGAAACCTTGGGGTAACAGGCAACCTCACAGCAACAACTCTTATCGCAGATAGCATCAGTCTTAAAGGTTTGACTCTCGCACTCAACAGTGATGAGGCCGGTACTCCCAGCCAAAACGTAGGTCTTGAGATTGAGCGTGGGACTTCGGCCAATAAGTCTCTGCTTTGGGATGAGACTGCTGATGTTTGGACTGTTGGTACTGATACCTTTGTGGCAGGTGCTTTTACAGGCTCTCTAACAGGTAATGCCTCTACAGCAACCACACTGGCAACCACTAGAGCCATTACTCTTGCTGGTGATGTGACGGGGACAGTAAACTTTAATGGCTCTGCAGATGTAACCATTAATACTACAGTTGCGGCTAATTCTGTTGCTCTTGGAACAGATACTACAGGCAACTATGTAGCTGCTATTGCAGGGACAGCTAACCAAATCACCGCCACAGGTTCTGGTGCAGAGTCAGCAACTGTTACTCTAAGTCTTCCTACTGCGATTACTTTCCCCGGTTCTACAACAACCGTGGGTAATGCTACAGTTAATGGAAATTTGACTGTTCTGGGGACAACAACCTCTTCTTCCACCACAACTGTTAATCTCGGAGACAGCATCCTTATCCTTAATGCGGATGAGGTTGGTACCCCCACACAAAATGCTGGTATCGAGATTGAACGTGGTACCTCGGTCAACAAGTCCCTTTTGTGGGATGAGACTGCGGATCGTTGGACTGTTGGTGCAGAGACATTTGTTGCAGGCTCCTTCATAGGTCCTGTTACAGGTAATGTGACTGGTAATGCTACCACTGCTACCACACTGGCCACTGCACGCTCAGTGAGCCTCTCTGGCACTGTGACAGGCACTACCAGCTTTAACGGATCTGCAGATGTAACTATTGCAACCACTATTGCTGCTAATGCAGTTACACTGGGTACTCATACTGTGGGCAACTATGTTGCAACAGTGGCTGGTACAGCTAACCAGTTGACTGTGACTGGATCGGGTACAGAAACCTCTGCTGTAACGGTGAGTCTCCCTAGTGCTGTTATTACTCCCGGCTCTCTCCAGACAACAGGAGATCTGACGGTTGGTGGGAACCTGACCGTTAATGGTCTTACTACGACAATCAACAGCACCACTGTAAATATAGGTGACAACATCATCAACCTTAATAGTGGCGTCGTGGGGACTCCCTCTACAAATGCTGGTATCAGGGTAAATCGTGGTACCTCTCTCGCAAAAGAGTTTATTTGGGATGAGGCTGTAGATCGTTGGACTGTCGGTGCAGAGGCCATTGTGGCTGGTTCATTTATTGGCCCTCTTACAGGTAACGTGACTGGGACAGTCTCAGGCAACGTGACTGGAGACCTTACAGGTAACGTAACGGGCAACCTTACGGGTAACGTAACAGGGACAGCCTCTAATGCTACCACAGCTGTAACGCTTACCGGACTTACCTCCACCGTAACAGAACTTAATTTTGTGGATGGGGTCACATCTAACGTCCAGACTCAACTTAACACTAAAGCACCCTCTGCAAGTCCTACACTGACTACTCCTACGCTCTCTGGGGCTATCACTGTTACAGGCGGTACTGCTAGCTGGACTGCAACTGCAAGTGGCACCAACCTTACTTTTGCTTACGGTGGTGTGAATAAAATGCGGATAGATAGTTCGGGGAACTTGACTGTAGTTGGGAACGTAACTGCTTATGGAGTTCTGTAATGACATTGCAGACCTCTGGGACAATCTCCCTCTCTAATCTCCAGACAGAGTTTAGTGGTGTTGATCCTATTAGTCTCTCCGAGTACTATCGGGGAGGCTCTTACGTAGAGCTTAGTGCTCCAACTGTAGGTATCCCTGCAAGTGGGCTGGTTTCTTTAAGCAATTACTACGGAAAGGCTGATGTGCCTCCTTTCTCTGTAGTGCTTAAGTGGTCAGGACTAATTACTGCAAGTTCCACACTTGATGTATCTGCTTATGCTACAACCCCCTATAGCACTTTAGTGGTTGTTCAACTCTACTATGTCGGATCTGAGACTTTCTACTACCCCCCAACGACAAAGATGAATGGTGTTAATATGCCGCTCATTAAGTCTCAGTACTCAAATGCCTTTGATGATGGTCGTGCAATTTCAATCTCTTCTGTTTCTGTTGCAGCAGGCGGTACCCATACATTGACTTGGACCTCTGCAGGTACAAACACTTATGGTGCAGTCTATGAGGTTCTTGGTTTTCGTGACATGTATGCAGCTCTTCATGCGGTTGCTACCTCACAGAACCTTACGAGTAACAATGGACCCGCTCCGACTTCTGTAACACTCCCTACCCCAGCCAACGGAGTAAATATCTTTATCACCAGTACTACAACTGATGTGACTGGTGTTATGGAGCAATATAACGCTGTGGGTACTTTTGGTATTGGTTGGGATACGAACCCACCTGTAACCAGCATAACCTACACCTGTGCTAATGCTATTACAGTAACTGCAAGTTTTAACGAGGACCTAGCATGACTGAGATCCTTAACACCGCCATGCAGTGGTTTGTAGCTCCTATTGCAGGTTTTGTATTTGTATTGTATAACAAGGTACAAGATCATGCTACCAGCATTGCTGTTCTAACAAGCAAATTGGATGCAAATAAGGACTCTCACGACAGGGAAGTCAGGGAAATTAAAGAGACTACCAACAAGATCTTTGCCAAGTTGGATAGCATTGAGGAAAGCCTAAGGAAGTAATCGTGGAAGCTGATCTAGACAAAGATGGAAAGATCACAGACAAAGATCTAAGGCGTTTAGAGAAGCTTAACCACATCTCTTATCAAGACCTCCTACAAGATCAACAGAGGTTTATGGCTTGGATTGCTATGGGATCTATGATTTTCTTTGTCATTGTATCTCTCTTCCCGATTGTAAGTGAGTCAAGGTTAATGACTATCTCCTCTTTCCTGAACACCTTCTTTGTTTCTCAAGCCGCTGTTGTGTCTGTCTTTATGGGAACCTCAGCCTATACAAAGGTAAACTCCCGTGAGACTACTCTTTCTTCTGATCTTCCTAGCCAGCTGTAGTCCGCTGGACTTACTTACAGGGCTTGGGGGTGGACCCTCTGCAACAGCTATTGGAACCCAATTGGGTAAAGAGAATACGCAACAGATTGTTGCAAGCCAAACTAAACAAGAAGCTGGACGTGATATTGTTTCAAAACAAGTTGAAGCACAAAGTGTAGAAAAACTAACAGTAAATAACCAGAACACTTCAATATGGATGGTACTACTCTTGATTATAGGTTGGGTACTACCTTCTCCAAATGAGATCGCTAAATGGATCTTACAACTCTTTGGTAAAAAATGATAACTCAAACACAACTTGCAGCCATTCTAGTCGGCAATAAAGAGGTTGCCACTTGGCTACCACTTATGAACAAGTTCTTCCTTCAATACAAGATTAATACCAAAGAGCGTATTGCTGGATTTTTGTCCCAGTGCATCCATGAAAGTTCCAACTTCACCCGACTGGAAGAGAATCTCAACTACTCTGCAGAGGGTCTTAAGAAGACTTTCCCGAAGTATTTTAAGACTGTCTCTGCAACACTATACCATCGCAAACCTGAGGCAATTGCCAATCTAGTCTATGGCAATCGTATGGGTAATAACAATGTTGGGGATGGTTGGAAGTTCCGTGGTCGTGGGGTAATCCAGTTGACTGGAAAAGACAATTATGGTATGTTTGCTAAATTCAAGGGGATGACTCTTGATGAGGTAATTGAATACCTAAAAACTAAAGAGGGGGCACTAGAGTCTGCTTGCTGGTTCTGGAATAGCCGAAACATAAATGCTGCTGCAGATGAGAAGAATGTAACAAAAATGACCCTTCTTATTAATGGTGGCTCTCATGGTTTGGCTAGCCGTCAACAGTACTTTAAACATGCTCTTCAAGTTCTCTCTAATTAAAGGTAGCAATAATGGCTAAAAAGTTTCTCGGTTTCACGACAGATCAACAGCACAAGCTTCTCTCTAAGCTTGGTTACACGGGTCCTGTCGATCCCAAAATGATGGAAGCTTTTATTGAAGCTACTCCTGCTGCTGCAAATAAGATGGGTAATTACCAACGCCTTGCACAAGAAAAGCTGAACACCCCTAATCTGAAACTTGCTGCTGGGGGTCTTGCTACCACCGCAGCAAATTCAGTCAGCGACTCTGCTGCTACAACGGCAGCTACTGAGGCAGCTAACACAGCTAATGTGGCTGCTGGAGCTAATCTCACCCCTGAGAGTGTTAAAACCGGCCTAGACACTGCTCAGGCTACGCTTGCTGCTGCACAGAATGCTGCTACAACCACACCTTCTGCAGCTAACACTGCTGCCCTCACACAGGCTCAGAAGGCCCTGCAGGCAGCTCAAACAAGCTTTAACACTGTGGGGGTACCCTCCACTGGTGAGATGGCTTCCTCGGCCCTAAATAACCCCTCCTCGTTGATCCCAGCCACCCAAGTAGCTCAGGTTACGGAAACACCTTCACAGACTATCCAAGAGGGTACTGGTCAAGTGGGTGAAGCTGAGGCTGTATCTACCTCTACGATCCCTACAGCTGCTCAAGCTACTGCACCAACAACTACGGGTGCAAACACTGTAGAGGCTGTAACCGCTGCTGAGAAGGCTGCGGAGGAGCTAGCTAAGACCCAAGCTGCCACAGGCACTGTCGGTGCTGGAGCACAGGTGCAGGCTGCTCAAGGAACTACATCTCCGGGCAGCCTTGCAGAGGCTTCTACCTTTGATCCTAACTATATTAAACTTGTAGAGGCAGGCACCCTTGCAGTTACCCCAGAGCAGATGGTTGCTGCTCAAGGACAAGATGCTATTGCTCCCTCTGCTCAGATTGCTCAGTCTGCAGGTATTGATCCTGCTGTGGCTGTACAAGGTACTGTGTCTGCTAATGAGCTGCCAGAGGCTGCACAGATCAAAGAGTCTGAAATTGCACAGGCCCAAGCTGTCAGCTCTTCGGGACAACTGAGTCAAGATGCTACTGCTGTTGCTGCCAAGATGGCCACTTTTACAGTGGACAATGGCACTCTTGCAGCTGCTATCCAAGGTAATGTAAATGCTCAGGACACTGTACAGGGTCAGCTAGCTAACCTTATGCAACAGTTCAATGACGGCACTCCTGCATGGGCTGCAGGGGCTATTCGAGCTGCTAACGGTGCTATGGCTGCTCGTGGCTTGGGAGGTAGCTCTATTGCAGGTGCTGCTATCCTGCAAGCTGCTATGGAGTCTGCTATCCCTATTGCTGCCCAAGACGCTCAGGTGTTCAACAACATGAACCTGACTAACTTGGATAACCGTCAAAAAGTTGCTCTTACTAATGCGGCTGCTCAGCAAGGTTTGTCACTCACTAACCTCAACAATGAACAACAGGCTGCTCTGCAGAATTCAGCCAATGCTTTTAGTTTGCAGACTCAAGACCTGTCTAATATGCAACAGACTGTCTTGGCTAATGCTCAGATTAAAGCTGCTCTTCAAGGACAGAACCTTAGCAACCAACAACAAGCCAATCTGGCTGTAGCAGCTCGTTATGCTGAGGTTGCCAACATGAACCTTAATAACCGTCAACAGACGGCATTGCAAAACAACGCTAATAACTTGCAGGTTGAGCTTTCTAATCTGTCCAACCGTCAACAATCCTATATTGCTAACGCACAATTGTCAGCTTCTCTGCAGGGTAAACAGATTGATAACCAACAGCAAGCTGCTGTATTGAATGCCTCTCGTATCTCTGAGGCAGCTAACATCAACTTCTCTGCAGAACAACAAGAGGCTCTACATAACTCTACTCTATTGCAGACTATTGGTGCAACTAATCTGAATGCAAAGCAGGCAGCTACTCTGCAGAATGCAGCAACCGTAGCTAATATGGATACGACGAACCTGAATAATCGTCAACAAGCCGCTGTTCAAAATGCGGCTGCTTTCCTGCAGATGGACTTGACCAACCTTAGCAATGAACAGCAAACTACGATGTTCAAAGCTCAGGCCACTCAACAGGCTCTCTTGAGTGATCAAGCAGCTCAAAATGCTGCCCTACAGTTCAATGCTTCTTCTCAGAATCAAACAGACCAGTTCTTTGCTGGTTTGCAAGAGTCTGTGTCTCGTTTTAATGCTGATCAAACTAATAGCGTTGCACAGTTTAATGCCGGGGCAGAGAATGCCACTGAACAGTTTAATGCCACTTTGAAGGCCCAGCGAGAGCAGTTCAATGCTAACAACTCTCTGGTAATTGCTCAGGCAAATGCAAAGTGGCGTCAAGATATCTCTTTGACTAACACTGCAGCACAGAATGAAGCTAATATGAATGATGCTAAGGCTGCTGCTGGACTAACAGCAAGTGCTATGGATGCACTGTGGCAGCGTGAGAGGGATCTTATGAGCTTTGCTTTTACATCCTCTGAGAGTGCCCTAGATCGTAAGGTACAGTTGATGGTTGCAGATAAGTCCGTACAGATCGCAAAGATGGAAGAAAACGCTGATGAAAAACAAGGTATTGGCAATCTCGTTGGTACTATTTTGGGTGAGTTGTTCTGATGACTTATCGTAATTTTTACCTAGACGCTACTAACCTCGCAGATAAGATTCGCTCTGGTGAGTATAAACAGGTACAAGATACCCGTATGGGTGAGGCACAAAATGCTCTTGTACGTCGTCCAAAAAAGGAAGCTGTTCAAGAGTCTCAACCCAAAGGGTACCGGGATCTCACTGCAGAGTATCTTCGCTTGGCTAGCTTTACAGAGCAAGATCTTCCCGAGGAAGTAACACAACAAGAGCCTAAAAGGTTTGCTGGTGCTGGGGATTATACAAACTACCAACAGTCCTATGCACCCTACAAGTCTGATGCCGCAGAACGTATTAAAGCTAAGCTAGTAAACAGGGGTATGCCAGAGCATATTGCAGAGGGCTTTGTTATGAACTTTGTTGATGAAAGTGGTCTTAATGCTGTCATCAACGAAGCAAACCCAACTGTTAAAGGCTCTCGTGGTGGCTTTGGACTCTATCAATTGACAGGACCACGTAGGGTTGGTTATGAGGCTTATGCAGACCTACAAGGAATTAACCCACAAGATCCTATGGAACAAGAAGATGCTCAACTAGGATATCTTTTTGAAGAGCTTCAAGGTCCTGAAAAAGATGCTTGGAAAACTATCCAGACCGCCGACAATGCAGGTACTGCTGCAGCTTATGTAGCTAAGTACTTCCTACGTCCTGCAGAGGAGCACCTAAGAAGTAGGGTAGCTAAATACGCAAGTCGTCCTGCTGAGTTTACTCGCAAGCCCCTACCTAGAGGTTAAATAATGTTTGAAGCACCTATCCCCGGTCAGTCTCTTACTACACCCCCGAAGCAGTATCCTTGGGAACGTCCTCCAGAAATGGTTGACCCCGAAGAAGCTATGGCTTATTATGTAGATTGGCTTACTAATGCAGAGCGTATGTCTGCCATCATGGAAGCCCTAGAGCTAGGTTTTACAGTTAAGAACCTGACTGAGGGTATTGTACGTGTTGGGGTAGCAGAGGGACTCCACACCATTGATGTAGGACTCCTTGTGTCTCCTGTTGTGCACCACTACATTAAATCTACTGCCCAAACTTTGAAAGTTGACTTTGAGGAGGGCTTTGAAGATAAAGCTACCAAAGAGAAAAACGACAAGAACTCTCGCTACCTGAAAGCTAAACTGTCTGCCCGCAAACAAAAAGAAGTTGTGGAGCAACTCCAAATGGAAGAGCCTGAAACAGTGGCTGTAGAAGAAGAAGAGAAACCAAAAAGTCTTATGACACGGAGGATGAAGTAATTGGGATTTTTTGCAGGTTTTGCACAGGGCTTCTCAGAAGCGCAAGATAAGAAAGAAGCTCGTAGGCAGTATGAAGATGCTTTGGCCCTAAAGAAGAAAGAGATGCTTCTGGCCACCTCTGTACGTAGGGCAGAGCTTGGCTTGTCTAATGATGGTGGTCGTTCGGGTATTGATGCCTATTCAAAGTCTTTGGCTAAGATGGGAGTGGATGAAGAAGCTATCGCACGTCTTGCTCAAGATGGTGGTGTTCAAGGTCTTAAGCAAGTCTATGAGACTGTTACAAAGGCTTATGATCCTAGTAACCCTTGGACTCCAGAGGAGATTAACTCTATCGTGGAGAACACAGTCATCTCTGGTGGAGGTGCTGCAGATGTTGGTGCTATGGCTGCAGAAGCTGGTGTAACTCTTGATGCTACTGAGAAAGATTACTTCTCTGTAATGGGACAAAGTGCACCAACAGTTGTTATGCCACTTCCTCCAAAAAGCAGGGCTACTAAGACAGCCTCTCTTAACGATATTAACCTTGTTCGTAGTATGGCTGAGAAGAACCTTGGGGCTGCTTTGGAAGCTCGTAAAGCACAGGTTAATGCTGAGCTTGCAACCCTAACTGGTGATGCTGCTGCAGTCAAAGCTAAGGAAGCGGATGAACTTACTAGAATCATGAGTGAACTTAAGGATAACCCTGACCCGGCTATTAGACTTGTCGGTGCAGAGGCTATTCGCCCCTATATCCAATCTCCAGAGTTTGAGGGAGTTTCTTTTGGAGGTGGTTGGGATGAAGCTCTACAAACCTCTGCTCTCGAGACAACGACACCAGAACCTAGTGCAGCCCCGGCTGGTTATACAGATCTTAAGGTAGACTTTGCAACCGAAGAAGAGGCTGATAAAGCTATTGCAGATGGCCGCATCCCCCCGCGCTCAATCTTTACAATTGCTGGTAAACCCGCACATAGAAAGTAACTAACTTGGACCCTATTGAAACCCCAAATACCTTTTCTTACGGACTCCCACAAGCCGCTCAAGCAACACCTAAAAACTTTTCTTATGGCTTGCCTGAGGAAGACGAGGAAGAGGGTAAAATTTCTTATGGTTTGCCGGAGTCCACACAAGTACCGGATGAGGCGGTAGCCCGCACTTCTTCGGCTTATGCCCAAGAGGTAAAGGATGTTATCAAGAGTTATGGTCGTGGTTTGGTAAAGGAGGACTTTATGAAGTCCCCCAAACTTATGTCTTTTGTGTACGAGGATCTGAAACTCCGTGCTAGTAATGGGGGCTTTGTCTCCAAAGCTGCTGATGCAACCATGACGGTTGCTGGTGGTATTGCAGTCAACAACTTGGATAAGTTAAGTGATGAGGAGTTGTTTGAGCTGTGGCAGGATCGTCAGCGTTCTTTTGCTGGTGGACAAACCATTACAACCCTAAGTGAAGCTAAGCTAGCTGCTACTTCTGACGAAGAAGGAAAGCTCCGTATGGGGGCTGGCTTTGAACTCTTTGATAGCATGGACAATGCTTTTACAGGTAATGGTACTTGGGGAGAAAGCTTTGACGCCCTTGGAGATTACGCCTTTGCTGCAATCTGGGATCCGACTACGATAGCAGGTCTGGGTATTGGGCGGGTGTACTCTGCTGGTGGAGCCAAGGCTGCTGCTGCAACCCTTAAACTAACTGCTAAAGAGACCTTTAAGACTGTCATGAAGCGTGAACTTGCAGCTGGAGTAACTCGTCAGGTTGCCTCTGCTACAGCTAAAAGCGCTGCACAGGCTGTTGCTAAGACAGGTTTTATGAAGATCGGGGCAAAGAAGGTTGCTGCTACCGCCTCTGTCGATATCCTCTCAAACGTTGGTTTGGATGCAATCTATCAAAATGTTATGATTGAGACTGATCAGCAGGAGGACTTTAGTTATGCACAGTCTGCACTTGCTGCAGCTGGGGCTGTAGCTCTTCCTATGGCTGTGGGAATAAGCAAACTAGGGCTTGCAGGTGTAGAAAAAGTCTTCAAAGGCACTCAATATGAGAAGACCTTTAGTACTTATAAAAGCCTAAAAGAAAATACGGTTGGTAAATCTCACACAGCAATTACTTCTGCGGTAAAGCAGAAAGTAGACCTTAGTATGGTAGAGCAAAGCCTGCGTAGTACTTTTGCCGACTTTAATGATAACATGCAAAATTACCTTCCTTGGGCAGACTCTAAAGTTGTATCTGGGCATATTATGAAGGGTAATAACATTCCAATTTCCGCAGATGACGTTACAAATCTTTTTTACCACACACTTATCGTAGGTGACAAAAAAGGTAACACAAAAGGATTTGCTCAGTCTTTGGCTGATGCTGGTTTTGTTATGGTCGAGCGAGATCCCACTGATAAAGCTTCTAACTGGCTAGGGGATGCACTTTCTTGGATGCCAGATGATCTGGTTACTAAGATCACTTCTGACTTTGAGAACAAGTTGGGGGTTAAACTTGATGTTGGTACGACAGGCACAGAATTGGCTGCTAACTTTAAGCTTCGTGCGTCTGGTGCTGGTCAGATCCTCGCTGACTCTAGCTACGCCTCTCGCAAGCTTAAGGGTCTATCTGAGGACAAGCCTAATATGGCTCGTATGCTTAAGGGTTTGGGTACTCAAAAGTTTGATAAACACCCCCCAGAAGCCCTTGGCTACTTCCAATCTGTCTGGAAGCGTCTTATGACCGCTGCCCCAGCTACAGTTGCGCTCAACGTAAAAGGTTGGGGTACCTCAGTACTACTCAATAGCTACTCTGATATGATCAATGGTACACTCTTGTATGGTGCTCGTGCGGCTAAGCGGGGACTTATGGGAGACACCCTTGGGGCTAAGGAGATGCTCAAGCAGGGTCGTGGAACACTGCTTGGTATGGTGAAGCGCGGTTACTCTATTGTAAACTATGACTCCACACTGGATATGGCAAAGAACTTCTTTGAGTATAACCCAGAAGTGCACAAGCTCCTGTACAAGAATATGGGGGACACAGACGCTGTAGGAAGCCTCTTGGAACGCTACAATCTCTCTAAGGAGAGCAAGGGCCTCCGTGCTGTTGAAAGCACTGTGGAGTTTACTCAGAAGGTTACAGGCACCCTGCTGCAGGATGAGGTGACTAAGAATCTTTCCTTCATTACTAACCTTGAGCAGAACATCCTTAAAGAGTATGGCTTTAGCTATAACGACTTTATTGATAATTTTGGTAAAGATGCTTTTACAGAAATGCAGTCTGAAAGGTTTGTAACCAAGACTGTAGCTCCAGCTCTGGACAGAACTCTTCGTGAAACTTTCTCTAAGAGCTGGACAGACAAAGCTGGTTCTGCTCCCCTCTTGAAGGTAGCAAAAGCTATTGAGACCGTTTCCTCTCACTCTTATGGAGGTTTTGTTATTCCCTTTGGTCGTTTCTTTAACACCTCTACAGCCTTCTTGGGGGATACGACAGGTATCAATGCCCTACGTTATGTGTTGAAGAAAGCTCAGGGTTACGAGGTAGACGTTGCACAGGAAAGTGGTCAAGAGCTTCTGGCAAAAGGTATTGCTGGACTCTCCCTTTATGGTCTGTTTGCTGTAAGGGGTGTAGAGAAGATTGAGAACGGTCTTTCTTGGAATCAAGAGCGTGATACAGACACAGGAGAGATCTTGGATCTTACTTATGACGCACCAGAGTCCTACTTCCATATTGTAGGTCAGGTTCTTGGTCACTTGGCCAAGGACGGGGAAGTGCCTAAAGAGCTTCAAGCAGAGGCTCTGGCTTCTTTGGGTGGTCAGACCTTCCGCGCTGGTGAGGATGCTCTTAAGGCCCTCGGAGACTTCTTCTTGTCGGGTATTGCTGCTGATGTAGATTCTCTGCAGAAGACAACTACCAACCTACTTCTTGCATCAATCACTAACGCTGCCTCAGGTATAACCCGTCCTCTTGACCCAATTAACCAAGCTGCTATGGTTGTCTCTGGTGACTATGATACCCCTGACCGTCGTCAAGGAGCAAAGTTCTTGAATGAGTCTCTGCGTTATCTGGATAAGCTCCCTAACTTGTTGGGCTTTGAGGACAACCGTGAGGTTCGTTATAGCCCTACACAGGGTAAAAAGACCGAGGATGTGGGTAAGAGTTTTGGTGCACGTACAACCCCAGAGAATACTCCTATTAACCTCATGCTAAACTCTATTGGTGCTCGTGATTGGCAGAAGCTTCGTTGGGAAGGGGATGCCGCTGTAAAGAATCGTCTTGACCAGTTGATCTATCCAAGCCTTAATACACTGGCTGCTGGAGTGTTGGAGAAGCATCCAGACTTCTTTAAGAAGTCTCTTGGCTGGAGACAAGAACGTGTGGAAGAGATTATCAAAGCTGCTAAGACTCAAGCAGAAGATGTTCTAAACACTGGTGTTGGAAATGATGAGAGCCTTAGTCTCTTGAGAGAACTCTCTGGGGTTGCTAACAAGAGTAACGTAAAAAAGGCTATGGATTACCTTGGTCTTGAAGGAGAAGCTACAGATATTATTGCACTTGATGGTGGTAAAGAAAAGATAAAGACTTTGATTTACATGTCCAAAGAGTGGGACAAGATTATGTACGACGCAGAATAAAAAGAGAAGCCCCGAGGAAAACCTTGGGGCTTCTTAGTTAGTCTTGTAGGAACTCTTCGGCATACTCATAGGAATGCTTTTTAAGTTCTCGAAGGCGCTCTACATCAATTAGTCCAGAGCTTCGTGATAGTAGGCCCACTAGGAAAGTCATAGCCACGTAGTCTCTTGTGGTTAGGATCTTCTCGGTGGGCTTATTCTTTTCTAGGAAGTCTTTGACTTCAAGTTCAAGCGGACTTACTGTTTTTCTCGGCCTTGCCATTGAGAACCTCCAGATTTGCAAAGTACGCTTTATTAAAGCCAAACTCCCAGTCCCGATATCGGCTAGTATCTTTTTTGTAGGGGTTAACTAGGAAGCCCCGCTTAAAGGCTTGCATACCCTCCTCAAAGGTTTTCAATCTGAGTCCTCCTGAAATTGTTTGTCATCTAGCATTGCTTGTAGGGTATTACGTACTTCTTTTACATCCGTATATCGCATAAGAAGCCTAGCCCCAGAGTAGATAATCTTACGTGCATCATAAGCTTCTGTGGTACCGTCCTTCACCCCCCAGCGCCAGATTGCTTTAAGGATGTTGGCAATGTGGAAGCTATCTCCCTTCCAGTGCAAATGCCCCTTCTTCTCAATAATATCGTTTAGGGTCTTAACCTTGAAGTTGATATCATAGTAGGATGCAGGTCCCCCATCAGGCTTAGTACTCATAGCTTCTCCTCATTGAAAGCAACAATCCATTGTTTACAGATATCAGAGCGTACAATATCATCTACACCAAACTCAATGATGGGTATATTCATCTCATACTTCTTAGCCATAGAGATAATCTTTGCTAGGCCAGAAGTGCAATTAATATCAGACTGCAGAATATCACCATTGATCACAACCTTTGTATTTTTACCGATGCGAGTAAGGAACATTTTCATTTCCCCAATTGTTGTATTCTGTGCTTCATCAAGGATAACAAAAGCGTTATCAAAGGAACGACCACGCATGGTAGATAGAGGGGCCATCTCGATATTTTTGTGCTTAATACCCGACTCTACAGTTCCAGCCCCTAGATGCTTTGTTAGAACATCCATAACTGGTGCTGCCCAAGGTGCAAACTTCTCATTGATATCTCCCGGAAAGAACCCCAGTTCATTACCCACAGAGACATTGGGACGGGTTACAACGATCTTACCAATCTTCTTAGCAAGGTAGAGATTAGCAGCATGGGTAGCTGCCATAAACGTCTTACCGGTACCAGAGAAACCCGTGACAATAATCTGTTGTTCTGCACCAAGAGCTTTTAGATACTCCCTTTGGTTGTCGTTATAAGCCTTGAGGAGAACCTGCTTGAGTGCCTGCTCTTCTTCTGAGTGCTTGTAACGAGAGATGCGCTTATTCTCACTGTTGGATGCTGTAGCGGTACGAGAGCCCTTAATTGCCATGGATTACAGACTCCGGACGAGTGCTCTTTTCCAAGTAGTCTTCAACCCGGTCTAGGTCTGAGTCTACTTCACCAATATACTCTTCTAGATCCTTTAGCCGATTGTGGGTAAACACCACCCAACCAATGATAACGATGATACTAAAACTCAGAGTAAGAATCGTAATAGGGTCCATCTTATTTTCCTACTGTGGTGCAAACACAATGTCTACACTACTTATGAAAGAGTAACACAGTGACTATCAGTGGTCAAGATACTTTACAAGATCTTCATAACCTCCTATACGCTGTCGTCCATAAAACACTTGGGGGACAGTATTAAAGCCTTGGTTAAGTAGCAGTTCCAGAAGAAAAGGGTTATCCTCAAGTGTAACAGTTTTGTATTCTTCTCCCCTAGATTCTAGAAAGTCTTTTGCCTTGTCACACCATTTGCAGTTCTCTTTTGTAATTATATAGAACATCTGTTCTCCTAAGGATATGAGTGAGCCTTTTGTGTCCTTGCTCAGGGACAGATGGCCTAGGTGTATAAAGGTGACAAGACCAGTACAGGGACGCTAGGGCATAAGATTAACGGATAGGGCAAGCACCTGTTGCGCAGGCTTCGTCAGACAGATCATCAGAAGAACCAAGATTATCCAAATCCACAGGGAATAGGGTATTCAAGTATGCTTCATAGATCTCTTGAGTTACAACCTCTTGTGGGAGGTAGAGATAGCCCAAGTCTTCTGCAGTCTTTGTGGCATCATTACGATAGATGAAGGACACTCCAACATAGCTATCCCAGTTTCCATGGATCCAGTCCACAATCTGTTGAATCTCAGATGGATCGTAGCTAATCGTTACAGAACAGTTATGATCAACATAATGATCCATCATAAGTTTATAGCGATTCAACTGTTCAATAGCAGACTCTTGATTAACATGCTTACCATCTACAACATCGAAGTCTACATCAGAGTACTCTACTGGCAGAGTAACTAGAACACTGTCTGCTTCCATAGGCTTATCTACGATCTTATACCCCGCTGCGCGTAGGATAGGAATAATAGAGTCATGCTTAGAAAAGGTAACATTGTTAAAGATGTACCGACCAAGAGGTTTGTGGACTCCTTCTGTGGTATCCATGATCTTAGAAAGTGTGCCGCTAGGTTTGATGGTGGTTACAGCCTGTGGGTGTGGAAGGCCCAACTCGTCTGCCATTGAAACTGCACCTTGCCAAGCTGCTTGCTTGAAGAGGTCTAGGAAGTATCCTTGATCATCTAGGTTTGCTGCCAACCACTTAACAATACCAGTACCACCCACACCACAGAGACGCAGAAACTGATTAAGCTCATGCCAAGAGCGTTGCAGAACACCATCATCTAGATTGACACAGGTCTGTCGGTAGTTAGCTCGTGCAGCCAGAATGATGGCCTGAGTTAGTCCTTCGGGATCTTCTTGGAACTTACCCCAATCAATCTCTACCAAGTTACAGAAAGATTTGTTACCAAGTAGAATCTCTGCACAAGGATTAACACCCTTAAACCATGGTGCTCGTTTAAGTGCTGCCTCCCCATTGATAAAGCCCGGTTCAGAACCACCACCCTCTACAACCTTCTGGAAGATGTAAGTCAATTCCCATTTGCTGGGTTTAGTGTAGAAGATAACCGAGTTGTTAGACTGTTGACGATGTTCATTACCGTGCAACCAGAAGTCCTTCTTGGCCAAGATAAAATCATCAATCTCTGGGTCGGTTACAGGCATTACTGCAATCTCTGCAGAGCGGCGAGATGACAAAGTTGTACCCAAGAGAGTGAGCAAATCTAGGATATCCATTCGCCGTAGCAACTTTTTGGCACGGTTATTAAGCAGGCCTACGATAGAAGACATGGCTTTAGAGAAGGTTTCATCACCAGAGCTGATCCAACCATAACCTTTTAGTCGTTCACCAGCAGGACGAATCTCACTGTAGTCGAGAACCACAATATCTACAGGGTCTTTAAGCGCAAGCAGTTTACCGGGGGCTTTTGCCCAAGCATCAGCACTATCTCCAATCTTTAGGTGCCACACACGTTTATTATCTGTGTCTGTATAAGAGATGGCAGTGTTACTGGTGTGTCCACCTTTCTCTGTACGGGTAGACCGAATGATCTGCAGTTCTACTGGTTTTGAGAAGCCACTCAAAGTTCCTACAATAGGTTCAAAACCTACACCGCAGCCCTGCAGCAGCAGCCAGAAGGCATCTACAACATCGTGTACAGTTTCAATCCTACCAAAGCTACAGTTAAATTGTGAGGCTTCTCTTGTCTTTGCAACCTCTGTTCCACCCAGCCACAGAGTACGCCCTGAAACTGTAGCCTTACGATCTAGCATAAGCGCCCGAAGATCTCCCAGCTCTGCAGCTTGAGAATTGGTCAGTGGACCATTTTTTGCCCTCTCCCAAAGCCACTGCTGGTGGTTAATAACCCGGTCAACAGTCTCGTACCAAGTTTCAAAAGTCCCATCATCTTTTGGGCGGTTGTAGGTGCGGCGAGTCACGATATTAGCACGAGTAGAGGTCATTCTTTATCCGATCAAAAATTGGTGAGGCTGGTCTCGAAAGTGCCAATGCCACAAGGCATCAGTTAGTGCTGTCTCGCCAGAGATCATAACTGGCTTCTCTTTGTCTTTGATCTTTTCAAGCTTGTAGATTAGTTCTTGTACCGTCATTAGATTAGTCCGCTAAGGTCTGGCTCTTTATAGTTGGGACCCTTAAGAATTTTCCCGTCATCTCGACGGATAGGTTTACCATCTTCACCTAGCTTAGACATATTACTTGCGTGAACAAGCTCCAAGGCTTTAGCAACAGTGTCCTCAGAGAACATGGTAGCTACAGCTGTCATATACTTGTCTGCAAAAGCAACCTTCTCTTCTGCAAGATCCCGAACTTCATCACTTAGCATGCCATTTTCATAAAGCATCTGAGCAAGTACCATCACGGGTGCAATGACGTAGACTACGTCTGCTGCCTCTTTCAAGACGTGGGCACGATCAGTACCCTGCAGGGCCTCTTCAAGCTCTTTGCCCTCTTCATCAAGAAGCTTAATCCAAAGTTTGATATCGGTAGAGCCGTCAAAGCTACGGATAAATTCTGCGGGGTAGGTAAGGTCTGCACTAAACATTATTAGTCCTCTTGGATCTGGAGTTCGGAGATTTCAATGTCGTCAATGTCGTAGATAGCACCCTCAATCAAGTCATAGAGGACACTAAGAGTAGCCCTAGAGTCAACCTCTAGGAAGTTTGCATCAGGGTCTACAGTAATCGAAAACGCAATGTTATACTTAGTTGGAGTCATTTGGCAAGTACTTTCCTATTTATTATACTCTTTTTCAAGCTGTTCCATACTGACCCACTGCAGATCATAGTTACCACGACAGATATTACGCTTAATAACTACACCCTTAGCCCAGCCTAGGTTAGCTTGACCTGCCCAAGACTCCTCTGCACCCTTAAAGCAGCCTGCTACAAGGCCAATGATGGGGTCTGGGTGAGCATCGTCCTTAAAGTACACACTGCGCTTGTGGCTATGTCCACAGGTAGCAGAGCTGTTACGTTTCTGGACTATGCCATAAGCATGATGAATACCAGACATTGCAGAACCAAAGTTACCACTTGAAAAGTAGTGAGCGTAACTGACCCCATCATAGTCCGCAATGGAGGGACCACTGTTGTGATAAGGGTGATAATCGTCAAACCAATGGTCAGTTTGAAGATGAGAAAAGCTAAGTCCATATTTATCTCCCTCTAGACGTGGGTCTAGTGCAATTGCTTTTTTGATGCGATTTTCGTGGTTGCCCTCAAATCCAACACGCCATGGACGTTTCTTCTTTGTGAGTTTATAACGGGACCAGATGCGATCCTGAGCGTCGTTATAAGCTTCGATATCATGTTGGTAACTCTGTGCTACCACAGCCTTAGGATTACGAGAGTCAAAGCTGTTGAGGCTTCGCATATCTGCTCCATCCCCAAGGTCCACAACATAGTCGGGCTTGATATCCTCAATCAAATTGCCCAACCAAGTAAAGCGATCATTCGGCACATCTGGATCGGAGTGTGCACAGGTAAAGACAACAGCTGTCCTACCTTGTGAGTTATAGATCATCAGCCCCTACCTCTACCACAGGAACGCCTTGTTTCTTTGCTTTACTGATCATATCGGCGGTACCTGTATCCCCCGGAAAGGCTACAACAACATCCGGCTTTCCTCTATCAAGCATTTCTTGATTTCGTATTGGCCCGGCTTTTTTACCATGGGTTTTCCAGTTTGCTGGGTATTTTTCCTGAGAAAAAGAATTAGCTTTTGCCCAGATACGTGCTAAAAAATCGGCCCCCTTAGCATCTCCATGGATGATAATGGGTGTTAAATACATCTCATCTGCTGCAGGATGAAAATTGCGATAGAGGTAGTTTGCAAAACCAGTGTAGTCATCAAACTCTCTTCCTCCACAAACTAGAACCCGTATGGTACCACTCATACTTTCAACTCCATTGGTTCAATAGAAGATTTAAAGTGATCTACAACAACTTGAGCCTCTTCAAAACTCTCAAACCAGAATTCCCGATCAAAAACTTTACCTTGGTATTCTGCCTTACACAGCAGCATATAGTTAAGTCCATCAGGTACATAAGGATCTTCTACCTCCTCCCTTGAGTATGGACCAGATAGAATATGCCAGATCTTTAGCTTTTCTTTTTGAAGATAGTGTTGTGTCTCTGGTGTCTTTTTCTTGAAGAGATTAATCAGCTTTTTTAGCATTCTTGGTCAACTCCATAAAGTGTTCAAAGTCCAGAATAGCGAGAGCTTTCTTGCGATCCCCTTGAATCACAAGTAGTGGCTGTAGACCTTTAGCGTTTGCTTGTGCCTGTTCATAAGGTCCATATACAGCAAAAGCTTTGTGTCGTTTACACTCTGTAGAGTAGGGAAAGAGCTTCCGTGCAGCAGGGGAGAGCTGTACATCCTCTCCCCCCTGTCCCATCGCCGTACTCTTACAGTCATCAGGCTCTAGCATAGGGAAAGCTTCAAGAATAGCATCACGCACTTTCTGCTGCAAGCCCCTACCTTTGGCTTTTCGAGAGGCCACAGAGATACCTTTTGTCATTCAATAATCTCCGTAACAAGAGGCTCTTTAACAACTTTAACCAAGTGTTGATATCCAGTAGAGTAGGCAAAGGTTCGTGCTTCTGGCCAACAGATCTTACGAAACTCACAATAGTTGCACTGTGTACCTAGCATGGTGTTTGGGCTAGTCTTAGATTGTGGAACAGTATCAAGTCGAGTCTCTGGAAGGATACCTTTAACAAGGGTCTTAGCCCGAAGCATCTCCTGCTCCTTATGCTTCAACTCTTCTGTAAAGTCGTACTTATCAAGGCACAACTTAAAGCGATCTTTCTGTACAACTAGAAAAGCTCCAGTACTTTTATTAGTGACCAGAGGATCATCCCGACCAGCATATACATAAGAACTGAGCTGACTAATGTAGCCAAAAGGATCGTCTTCCCGCAAGTTGTGGCCTGCAAACTTCTGGAAGGAGTATTTACTCGCGGACTTAACATCTACTGTAACCCCATCAATGATACAGTCTCGGTGCCCGATAATACCATGTACGTTGAGCTTTGTCTGCTCTCCCTGTACATCGTGACCTGCTGCCTTAGCCAGTGCAATAACCAAGGCTTCAATCATATCCCCATAGAAGAAGGTGCCGATAGACTCTGCATTAAGCTTCTCTCCTTTCTCAGGGGAGTTTACTTTGTACCAGAGTTTACGGTCACAAGGAGTTCCAATGGACGACAACGATAGGTACTTACGTGGCTCAGAGGGTTTATGAAAGCGGTCGTAAGAGACTTGCTGTAGGTCCTTCCCAAAGATCTCAGAGGCAGCTTCATCCCAACCTCCATAACCAAGAAGGGTTTGTTCAATGTCATAACAGAGGGTGTCTAGAGTCTTCATGCTTATTCTTTCTTTAGGATTGTTGGGAAGGCGGGAAGAAGGGCCTCACGAATTGCACGAGCTAGGATAACATGTTCCCACTGGGTTACACCGGGATCATCACGAACTTCAAGATAGTGCAGCCAAGAGCGTAGTGAACCTTTCACGTACAAGGTACTCATTGTAAGTCCCTCTGGAAGAATCACACGAGCACACTCTTTAGCAACATTAAACTCAGGGGACCTCATGGCTTTATAGTAATCTTTTGCTAGATCTTTTAGGTGCCAAGCAGCTCCTTCTGCCTCATTTCGTTGTTCATCAGATAGGTCATCAATACTATTCTGACGGTTCTTTGTGTCCTGCCGTCTAAACTCTCGGTCAGTAAACTCAATCTCATCAGAGTAGCGTTGACTGAACTCTTGAAAACTAAAGCTACGGTGGCGAAGGAGTTGTCGAGTAATATCCCGTGGTGCCTTAACCTCAACAATAGCATCTGCCATCTCGAATACAGACCAGTGCTTATTACGAATGCAGTAGTTCAAGAGTCCTTTGTAGTCTGGATTATCTTGGTTTGAGGGGTTACTAACCCTAGCACAGTAGGCAATAAAAGCTTCTGCACTAGCGGCTGGAATACCGATCACTGGTTGTGTTAGTGCAACAAGAGTAGCTTCACACTTCATTTAGTGCTCCCTAGATTTAAATCAAAGCTTAATTTGAAAGGCCGCTCAATTAAGAACGGCCCTTCATGTTACTCTGCTATCAACTTTAATTAAAAAGGAATCTCGTCCCCCTCAATCTCATGCTTTGGTGGAGCCTTCTTTGCTGGTGGAGTTGCAGCTTTCTTCGGTGGGGGTGCTGGCTCATCCTCCTCGTCTTCGTCTGGGGTGTACTCAAGATGTTCCAAGACTTTAACCTTGTCTAGACGAGTCCCGACAATAGATTTGCGAGAAGTGTCATACACCGACAGCACCACCTGTACAGTCGAACCATTCCCAATCGCACCGTCGTCGTCATAGTCCCAAGTAGTTCCATCAGCTTTGTGGACAATTGGCGCACCTCCACCATAATTCTCGGTCCACTTGCGTGTGAAGCGTACACGAGTCATGCCATCATTGTCTGGGCTTGGCGAACCCTTCTTCATAGATTTAGACTTACGGAGCAGGGCCACAGCATCTTCATCGAGATCCATATCGATACAAGTCTGACCTCCGATATCTTTCAGGGCATCTTCAAAACCTGTCAAGTCACGATTACCGCTAAATACCTTGCTCCAATAAGCCAAGCCAGTTAGTTTTACTTTACGAGTTGCCATTTGTACTTCCTTATCTTTTTCTGTCTTAGAATAGTAGCAGGTTTTACTGCTGCATCTCAAGTGTTACTTTGCCAAGAGGGGTAAATTCTTTTGTTGCAGCTTTAGATTTTCCATCCACAGAGTGAATCTGAACCAATGAGAGACCATTGTGATTTTTCAAAACAAAGACTTCCCCCACTTTATAAAGCCCCGGTTGAGCAGTATAGTTATAGACTGCAGTGTTCGTACCAAAGAATACAACACCAATGGTGTAGGGTGTAACTTCTTGAAGGTCTACAAGATCAACAAGTACAACATTACCGGAGCCTTTAATCTCCATCACATACTTGCCTTGGTTGTTGGTAGCAATGTGGTGGCCGAAGAAAGTTTTATCTTCTTTAGTCCACTGGAAAAGGGTATTAGTCATTTTATCTTCATCTTTCTCTTTGAGGAGGTCAGGAGTGAGATCTTTGTAGGGAACCACTTGTCCCATAAGAATGTTTGTGTTGAGACCAGATTCTACGTATTTACCATAGTAAACGTTTAGTTTTTGATTTAAACCAGTTACCTTAATAGGGGCACCCCCTGCATACCTAGAGATAATATCTCCGACCTTAAACATACTCAACCCTAGTCACCTCTTTAGGATGAACCTGTTGAAAGTCTCGGTAGTCAGCCCCATTGTAAGAGGCATACCAGCCAGAGAACTTAAGGTATACTACGTCATCCCCTTGTGTAAACTTATACACAGTGTAATAAGTAGACCCCTCGTCCTCTCCACCACGGTGACCTACCGTCGTGGCCTCAATATCCTGCGGACGTGCCCACAACTCAAACGCAGAGGGTACATACTTTCCATCACCCCTCCACGGGATGTAGCCTTCAAGAGCTTCTTGCATAGCCAACTCAGCTACATCAGTGTTCTGAGTAAAGTAGTTATTCAAGTTATCTGCCAAGTTCATTTCAAGTTCTCCTTGATGAAGGTAAATTTCTCTGTGTCGAATAGTGACACAATCTCGGGGTAGTAGTCAATAGCTTTATCTCGAAAGTATCCAGAGGTGAGTGTTGTACAGACCTTTTTCAACGCCTCAAAATAAGCTAACTTGTAGGGCCAGTCCCAGTTTTTCCTTACAAGGAAACGCTCAGTGGCAATCACATAGGTTTCCTCTGCTACACACTTAAGTTGGTCTTCATGAGAAAGAAGATCCCAGAGGTCCTTTACACACCAAGCGCTTGAGAAGTCCAACTTTAGGCGAAGATATAGAGGTTCTTCATAGAAGGCTGCAAGTTCATGGATAGAGTCATGATCATAGACTTTCTCCACTGCATCATCAAAGAAGTCTTCATTAGGCTTCATCAGGCTTGGCTGACCTTGTGGATAAGCTTCCTTGGTCAGCTTGATGCGCTCATTAAGCAACTCTGGAGGATAAGCAAAAGGTTGCTTCATGAGATGCTTATGGTACTGGGTGATATGCTTATCCCACTTATAGTCCCTCCAAAGATGGGATCGTTTAATCAGTGCCAGAGTCCCTAGAGAAGCTGTGTGTAGATTGTGGGTCCTACCTAAAGTCTCTCTGTCGTGGAGTCTACCATTATTTAGGTGTTTATAGTCATGAAACTCTACACGCTTATCCACTCCTGCCCAAGATAGGACATAGTCTTTCTCCTCTTCTTTACAGATGATATCCCAGTCTGCATCTTCCTTAGGCTTAAAAGTGTGATCCCAGAAAGCCAGTGCTCGTGAGCCAATCAGTAGCATTATTCTGTCTCTCCATTATCGACAGCCCAAGTTTCAAGATAAAGGTGGCAGATGTAGTATTGTCCAAAATCCCTCGTCCAGTAAGTAACAGCTCCCTCTCTACTACACATAGGGTACTGGTTGAGGTACTCTAAAGCCCTCTCCTTAGTACTAAAAATCTTGTACAACCAACCATCACCCCCACGCACAACAGCTTGAACAACGAAGACTTCCATCAATATTTAGGACTCCTTATATAACACAGATTGCAGATCTAGTACCATCCTCAGGAAAGTTTAATCTTGCATAAACACCAAAGACTTCTTTTGCAGCAGCATCATAAGCTTTAGCTGCCTCTATCTCACACTGAAAAGACCCAAGGTGTTTATATTTTGTTTCTAGTGTTACAATATAGTAGACCAGTTTCAGGCTCATATCTAAAGCGGGATTTAACATACTTTCCCACTTCTTCTGGTACATCTTTAATGCACAGAGGCATAAGTTTCTCCAAATTTTGCATCAATATCTAGGGGTATATTAAGCTTAAGCTTTTCATTGACCGCTGCTATAGCATCCTTCATAATAGCTTTTGTATCTTTTGGGTTTGTTGTGGGTACAACAGTTTCATCATGGGCTTGAAAGATCCCCCTAATGCCTCTAGCCCACAGTTGGGCTAGCCACGAGTCAAAGCAGAACACCCCTGTAGATTGGTTGAGGGAAGAGAACACATCACGCTCATAACGAAGGCTGATCCAGAAGCGAGAGACAGGATTATACAACCACATCTTACCACCAATAGTTCGTACCTTTTGCTCCTCTGCAATCTTCTTCACGGCCCAATTACGATCCCAGTAAGCAGCAAGGAGTTCTACACACTGTTGCTCTGGCATACCCGTAGTACGGCTAAGCTTTACCTTACCTACCCCATAGACAGCGCTGTAGTTTACAGGCTTGAAGACCTTACGTACCCCAGCAACAGCCTTGATAATAGCTGCAAGATTGCCTGTCAGGTCATGAGAGTCCTTATTCTCTACGTACAACTTAACATCTTCTGCATCAACTTTACCCGCATGAACAGCCAAGTCCAAGTGCTCATCAAAACCGGGCTTAGACATTTCCGCAACATAGTCAGGGTCATGGGGAAACATGTAGTGGCGTTTAGTTGTGGACTCCAGAGACACCATATCTGCCCCACACAGCACCTCACCCTCATCAACGATAAGACAACCTCTAATCTCCTTGCCCCACTTACGATCTACACCGGGGAGGTTTACGAGGGGTTTGGCATGTTTGAAGCGTAGGGTGTTAGTAAGGCCAGCAATCTGAGCACGAACCCTACCGTCTACTTCACAGTCAAGAAAGCCTTGAAATACAGATAGCCGATGCTGAATAACAGTAAGCCCATCAAGAACAGCAACAGCGGGATCCAGATCAATAAGAAGTTTAACGGACTCTGTGAGTTCTCCGTCCTTACGGACTTGTGGGATTGTACGTTCTGATCCATCATCTTCTTTCTCATACTTGTACGTACAAGGTTTCCACCCAAGAGAGAAGAGCCAATCTTTTACTTGGTCGGATGAGCCGGGGTTGGCTTCTTCTGTACCACTAGGTACTTTTAGATCTTTATCGTGAGTACGATCAAGACCCATAGTATCGAGATAATCGAACCACCGAGCACCCACTGCGCTAGGTGTGCCATCTTTTTTGAGTAGGTTCTTTGGGTAACTGACTTTCTTGTACAGTTGTCGTGGTGGCATAGCCTTAGCAAGTTCAAGGGTCTTTTCCTCCTGCTGTTTAGTTAGCTCTTCTACACAACGCTGAGCAAGCTCCTTATCCAGCTTCCAGCCACGCTCTTCTTGCCAAGATGCACACTTCATCTTGAAAGTAAGATACTGCAAGAAACGATCTGCTTCCTGCTTATCCTTGTACAAGAACACAAGACGCTTGGTAAGATCTTTCCAGAGCTTCCAGTTAATCTTCACATCTTCACGACACCGATGCAAGTACTGGTCTACTGTAAGGTCTTTCCAGTTGTCTACTTTTGGCTTGGGAATACCGTAATCAACCCCAAAACCCTCTAGGCCATGCTTAAGGCGATCATGGTTGAGGTACCAAGAAAGTGGCAGGGTATCATAGAGCTTTGCTTTGATCTTGATACCGAGGATCTTTTCTGCAACACGAACATCATAACGAACAATATCATGTCCGATAAGATCTTTCTCTCCCAGAAAGAAGGCCCGCATCTCATCGTAGTCTGTAATCTCTGTATAGTTAATACCATCTTGGGTATGCACTACACAGTGGATCTTAGTAACTTCATCATGAAGTCCATCGGTCTCAATATCGAACAGGGACATAGCTATTCCTTATTATACCTCGCTTAGGATGGTTGTATCAGGGTCATAGTAAACTCCTCCTGCTTCTCCAAGCTTACTAAATGGGCGGTTTTTATCTACATTGAATCGAGTAGTGTTCTGCTCAATCTCATCTTCACTGTCACTCTCACGCTCTAGGAGCACACAGATAATAGCTTCTTCTTCCAGAGCAGCAGCATACTTCGTCCGACCGTCATCGTTGACCTGAGAGATGAATATTACACCAATATTAAGCTCCTTGGCAAGCTGTGCCATGCGAGAACCAAGGGCAGTGAGCAAAGAAGTTGCCCCATCAGTTCCAGCAGCGGACAGATAAGCAAGACGTTGTACGTGGTCAATAAAGATGAAGTCTGCACCGTACACAGATGCAGCCAAGCGTACATACTCAAGGACTTTCATGGGATCGTCGTTTGCCCTCATCTCAAAGATGATAGTACGTTCGTTCTTAGCTGCCTCTTTAGCAGCTTTAACTACTGCATCTTCGCCAATGTTGTTCCACTTAGCATCATCCTTGGTACGAACATTGACGCCCAACTCATAGGTTGCCATAGCCCGATAAGTTGTTGACTTCATTTCCTCTGCGTGCAAGAGGGCGATACGTGTATCCTCTGACTTGAGCATAGCAGTCTCGAAGTATCGAATAAGCTCTGTCTTACCAGTGCCACGAGGTGCTTTGATGAATGTAATGCCACCCTTTACCAAGCCCCGCATCTTGTCATCCCACGCAGTGTGACCTGTGGGGACATACTCGTAAGGGTTCTCTTCGCGGATAGCTTTCTCTACAGCTTCATCAGAGCAGAAGAAGTTGTCAGGGGAGTATCGCTGTGGCTTAAGAGCAGCCCACTTAAGTTCTGACTCATCACCGTTAGTAACGAAGTCATTAGCATCCTTGTGCTTGGTAAGGGGTACATACCAAAACTTCTCAGGGATAGCTGCGTAGAGTCGTTCAGCAGCCTTACGGCCTGCATCATCAAGCTCCCCTGCATAAACCACCTCTTGAAATGATTTGATGTAGGTGATGTTATTCTTGACGAACTTCTCACCAATGCTTGCAGAGGGCAGGGACAACACAGGGTAGGTCTTACCTAGAGCTTGGTAGAGAGAGGCAGCATCAAACTCTCCCTCTGTAAGATACAGACGCTTACCCCCAGCATTAAACTCTGGACCAAAGAGGCTATCCATAGGAACACCAGAGTCTTTAGTCCAGAAGGTCTTCTCCTCGTAACCACGGTACTTAACGTTGGTCTTGTGCTTGAAGGCATAGCGGACAGGATTTCCCTCTGCATCTTTCTGTAGTTGGATACCGTAGATCTTAGCAACCTCTGGGTCAAGACCTCGGATACCCTCGTAAGTTGAACTTACGACAGCAATTTGTTTTACACTCACTTTTTTCTCCGGTGGTGGATATGCTTCTTTGGCCCAAGAGAACATCTTACTACGAGAAGGATAAGACTCCCCACAACTGTGACACTTTCCTACACACCTCTCATCATCGTAAGAGAAGGCGTCAGAAGATCCACAAGCCTCATATGGACATGGTTGGTGTGCGATGTTTGACACTTATTTATAATCCAGTTCTTTCCAGTCTGTGCTTGCTTCAAGCACTGTTGCAGTACCTTTACCAGACTCGTTGATCTTTGTAAGTAAATCTTGGAGCACTCCTTCTGTATAGGCAGAGGTTCCATAAGTGTCTTTATGAACCTCATACACAGACCCAGAGCTTCCCATAAACTCTAGCATAGGACCTTTTTGTGTCAAACCAGTGATGCCTGAATTAAGACGCCAATAACCATAGTCTCCATACCAAGTCCCAAAGACTTTATAGAAGAGGCGTTCTTTAGTCTGTAGTTTGAGTACCACAAACTTGTCTGGTCCATAGATCATTGCTTGTCTCCTGCTTTAAGACCTGCCTTATATGCTTCAACTACTGCAGCTACACTAATTGCACCACGAACACTATTAATCTGTTCTGGCAACAGATCGGCATCATATAGCAGAGACAAAAGCTCAGGTGTGTTATTGATGTACTTGATGTAGTGTTGCAGTATCTCTTGTGGTGGCATAAGATCATCCATAGTTTCATCTCTCCTCTATAGCTGGGTAACGATATTGTGTAGTTATAGCTTTGGGGCTATTCTTCTTGCTGCACCGCCTTTGCGGCTGCGATGGCGGCGCGCAGGTTCAAGACGCGATCTGACTGCCCCAGTGGAGGCATCATGGTCGCAATGCCATCGCACAGGTGCGTTGCCGCCTCCACCAGCGCCGCGATCACGGCGTCACGGGGGTCGGGCTGCGGTTCGATGGCGGCGAGGATGCGGGCTTCGTAGTCGGCCTGCGCTGCGGCTTTGGCTGCGTCTGCGGTTAAATAAGGATAACCAGCAAAAGGTGGCCAATCCTCAGGACAAAACGCCCAACATTTCCCATCTGTAACAACCTTATAGTCTTCAGATTTTGCAGAGTATCTATTTTCTCCTGTGCTTATCCACACCAGCGGCTTAACCCGCACCTGCGCGGGGATGGCGGCAAGGTCGGCGCGGATGTATTCGGTGGTGTAGTTTACCGATGGGGTATCAAACCCAACGTGGCACTCCCCGTCTGTCGGCGCTGTCCAAATGCGTTCCGGCGCGGTCATTTCTTTTCTCCGATCAGGGCTTCAACAACATCGGCGGCCATGCCGACAGTTGTGGCGCTATTTGGGTAAAGGTTGTGCGCGAGGGCATGCCAGATGCGCAGGCTCTTGACCGCCTCTCTCAACGCCGCTTCACGTATCGCAGCGGGGTCGATGGCTGGGATGGCGTGCAAGATTTGATCAACATCCCATTTTTCAAGTTCGCTGCCCGTATCTTTGATATACTCTCTCACTGCGGCAATGGCGGCATCACGCGGGATCAGGTCAGTCATTTGCGGGCCTCTTTCTCAAATAGCGCGGAATATTCTTCTATTGTCATGGTCAATTGAGCCTTGCCCGTGATGGGTTTGATCCAATCAAAATCACGGTGCAGATGCGGTTCAAACTCTGGCGATAATGGGCGGACAAGTGCGCCAATAACCTTGACCTTTGTGCGGTTTTCAACGGATTCCCATTGATACACCCGCCAGTTGTCGGGAAGGTTTTTCTTTGCGCGGGCATATGCGCTGCACGGATCATCGCGCATCACACACCGCCTTTCTTGCTGGCGGCGAGGTTGCGGGTTACGTAATCGGCTTGGGATGCGGCTTTGGCGGCTTCGAGGGTCGGGTGCCAGCGCATAGTGGTGTAGCTATCTACAAATCCATCTTCCTTCCCCCAATAGGAGGGGCAGTACTTGTCTTCTGTGACACACACTAGCCCGTCCCACACCAGCGGCTTGACCGTCACCCGCTGACGGCTACCCGCGTTGATGACAGGATCGGAGGTCTGGCTGGCTGCAACGGCTGCAAGGGTTTTTTGTGTCATACCGGGGGCAGACACCAGCAATTCCAGCACATCACCGCGCCGGATCAGGTCGTTGTCATCGGTCATTTTGGTTTTCCTTTCCTAACTGTTTCATATGGTGGAACACCGATATTGCGACGGACAAATGGTAGTGGGCGTTGAGCAGCCCAAGCACACCTAAAAGCATTCCCGCGAGGGCAAACCACAGTGGACTTCCGTCAAAAAATGCAGTAATTCCCATAAGGATGCACCCGATGGATATTACTCCAAGATATGAAAATATCAGCACTATAGAAGCTATCAGCCGACCCATCATACCCCACCTTTCTCAATCTCGGCCAGCACATAGTCCATGCAAAGCCTCATGGCAAAAGCGTTCGAGTCACTCCTGACGCCCTGTTCAAAAAGAAGACGCTGACCCATCAGTGCGGCTGCTACCGTTTCGTTGTTGGCTTGTATCTTCCTATCGTCATCTGACCGTTTGCGCAGATGTGCTTTCAGATCGTCGGCATCTGGTTTAATATGGCTGTTTGTCATTCTTCATTTTCCTCCAAATACCACATAGACCCACAATCAGGGCACTCCCACTCTGGTTCATCCTCTGGTACTACTTGACCATCCCAGCAAGTGTTACAGACCCCGTAGTGGCCATCTGCTGCCCGCATGTTACCATCTAGTTCATGCCAGTGAGTCATTCTGATTTCACCCTTTTGAATGTTGAGAGTAGCATCTTAACATCATCTAGAAAACCATCACCACCTCGCAGACAGAGATTACCCTTTTCATTTATGATGCAGTCATATTCCTTACCCACTTTGTAGGCGTTGGACTTACTTCCCGTACAGAGATACTTCTCACCCTTTTTCCACATTAGGAAACCTCTTTGCTAAGACGTCTTTTTTGTCAGTGTCATGATAGTAGTGTTTGATAACCTCTACACTCTGTCCCAGTAGGTTTGACAGGCTTGCAGAGTCTAGTCCCAACTTTACCATAGACTTGATTGCAACATCCCTTACAGCCCTCATTGTGAGGCTTCCCTCAACACCAGCAGAGGTTGCCAGCGTGTTCAACCTGTGTGTTAAGGCCCTACTTGCGAGAGGCCTATAGCTACGGTCTGACTTTCGGTAGTAAGGTAGTACCCACTTCTGAAAGTTCCACATTTCTTTTTGTTGAACCAACAAGCGAATGGTAGAGGCAGTGAGAGGCAGAGTCAAGCTTCTTGAAGGGAACGACACAATACCTGTTTCAAGGTCTAGGTTGTCCCACACAAGACTTGTGATCAGTGTAGAGTGCTGGGCCGTCTCGTAGGTAAGCAGGATAGCAAGACCCAGCGAGGAGTCCTTGAAGGTCTTGAAGCACTCTGTGATAACCTTCTCAACATCTTCATCTGTCAGGGGAGAGATCTTCTTTGCTGTCTTTTTGTATGATTCAGACTGTCTAACAATAGACTTGGCAAAGTTGTATTCAACAACCCCACTCAAAACTAGAAAATCAAATAGGCGGACTAAGCTGTAAGCCCAGATATTAGCCTTATGAACACCAAGAGTTTTTACCCAGTCTTGATAGATCTTATTCAAGGAAAGGCTATTAAGATATTTTAGCTGTACATGTCCACGATCTCTACTAATAGCTTTTAAGATTAACTCTTCTGAGACATGGTTCTTAATAGAGTCCACAAAGTTCTTTGTTTTAAGGTAGTGAAAGATTGCATGTGTGAGGTTGTGCTCTTTGTTAATCGCAACAGCAACAATACCACCCTTATCAAATTCCCTTAAAACCTCAAGCAGTCTTGGTATTTCATAACGAGCAGCCCTACCATCTTTGAAGATTTGAGGCTTGATTATACCTGCATCTTGATACCTCTGTGGAGGCTTAAAAGTCCAAGTCTTTCTCCCTTTACGATCAGTCCTTACTGATGTGTACTTCATTCTTATAATCCTCACAACGCTTGGAGAAATCAGAAAAAGCAACAGGTGCACCCTCTCCTCCCCACCAAGCAACAGCTCCCCTCCTTTGGTCGTCGCCAAAGAACCTGAAACAGGTCTTATTGGTACAATCAGATGAACAGAAAGTCATATCCTTATAGCCCATTCTTTTAGCCTCCATATTGCTTCATAAAGAATCTCTTTAAGTATCTTTCTTTAATATGAGAGATATTGGTATTCTTAATGTAGCATTAAGTATACATAAAGAGATTTAAGATAGAGCAAATCCACCACAAGTCAAGCCCCCATGAAGATTTATTTTCATACTTCATAGGAGGCCCGTAGAGTGGCCTCTGCAGTTCTAGGCCATGGTGGTCTAGGAGAACCCCTTAGGTGCGCTCCTAGACCCCTCCCACGGCCCCTGAGGGCTAGTCTTGCGTGATAGTAACTGTACCCGACCAAGGACGAGTCCTCTCGAAGCGGGTAGAACCATCACGCAGACCTATGCCAAGACCCTCCTTGGTTTGGAAGAGGTAGAGCCTCCCGGTGACCTCCCCCTCACGGATACAAGGGAAAGTCACAGCATCTTTCTTGGTATTCTTTACAGCAACATAGTCCATTTTAGTCTCCTTTTGTTTCTGACAACAGATCTTCTTTCTCTAGGTTATAAGAGTAGATGTGATTATCTTCTTCAAAGAACCCATCTGCACCATAATAGCCTTCCCAGATATTAACACTGGCACCTAATACTGCAACTTCTTGAGCCTCCATATGAGCCACTGAAAGATTATTATAGTATGCTTGCAAGAGTATCACTCCCTTGCAATCAACTACTACACGATATTTAATCATACGCCTAGGGTCCTTTTAAATACCGTATCATATTCAAGTTGTTCAAGCTGCTCAAGAAGATATTGAGCATCCACACCCCACTCATCGAGTACAGCAGCAACCTCAGCAGGATAGTCTCGAATAATATCCTCAAGTCTATAAGAGTTGTGTGTAGAGCCAACCACAGAGTAGTCCTGCTTGTAGTAGGAAACATCATCCCAGACAAGTACAGATGGCTCACGCTCAATGTGGATCAAAGACCAGTCTGCTTTACACAAATGCTCAAGTAGTAGGTAAGCAAAGCAGATATCTTGCTTCTCAGCCTTTGAATGCTGCCCATAGTAACCAACACTGATGTTGGTACACTCTGAGATAACACCAGCATACTCATTGCTATCTGTGTATGCACCAGTATCATCAGGTACCAGTGAAGGAAGCCCCAGAGCATCCGCAAAGGATACTGCAAAGGCATCAGAGCAAGTCCTACGACCCATCTGATGGGTGATCACCGACTTGGTACCCTTACGATCAAAGCTGATAACTGCATCAACCTTGTCAAACCAAGAGGGATGATCCTTGACTAGGGCGGAGGATCCCTTACAGCCCACTTCTTCCCCAGCATGGATAACATACACACCGGGTACACCAGACTCAATCATACCAAGAATCAACCAACAGCCAGTGGTACAGTCAGCACCCAGACAGTTGGAATCTGGGGCAGTCGCCATGTCTTCTACGACGACCACACGTTGCTTGCCACCATGAGCATGAACAGTATCATGGTGCGCAGTGAAGCAAAGGTTGGGGTGACTGCCATCCAGTTGGGAAACGATGTGGATGTAGTTACCATGTACATCAGGTAGACCAAAGGTTGGTTCAAGGTACTTCTTGCACCAAAGGGTTTGTGCGGTAGAACCCTCTGGGCGCATCCACTTGAGCATTTCTATAAGGGAGTGTTCGGGCATTATGCTGCCTCCTTGTATTGATACACACCATTCTCGTCGGGGGTGTACCCGTTTTCTTTTAGGTATTTTGTTAAGGCAAAACTACGATCTTCCCCAAATTCGGAAAGCTCAGCTATAGGATAGATCTCAGATGTCAGTTGGCACTCCTGAAACAGGCCCTGATTTATGCTGTATTCAGAGGTATAGGTACCATCTGCAAGCTCTACAACAGAGTCAGTAAGCCACCACTCATCAATCTGCTCACAGTAGGTGTAGTCGTTCTCTGCAGCCTCTCCAGAGATTAGGATGCAACGAGAACTACCATAACGGTTAAGACGGTAAGCGCGTACACAACCCTCACTCGGACGAGTATCTTCATAGTGCTCACAGTAGATATAGTTGGCATCATAGCAAGCTGAGCACAAACACTCACCCTCTGGTGAACGATAGACCTCATCCTCCTCTACCTCACCACCACAATCGTCACAGTAGAAAGATTCATTCTCTCCGAGGATACCTGAGTAGTTCTCTCCATCAATACTCCCCCGTGGGGTGATGACAAGGTAATCTCCAACCAGCTCCAGCTGTTTCTCATTCCCATCTAGATATGGTCCAATGTAACCACCCCCCTTATGAGGTACAGCCAAAAGCTTTGCACCAACCCAGTCAGATTCTGAAAAGAGCGCAGCATCGAGCTTTTTTAGTTCCTCCTCAATAAGATTGAGAGAGGCTTCACAAGCACCATAGATAGGCCCCGCTTGAGGTTTTTCTCCCTCAGGGAAGTAAACCACACAGCGTGAACCCACCCTACCACCCTCTGCCTCTGTCCAGAAGATCTTGAAGTCTCCAGAGGCATACACCTCTACCGGGTGAATAGGTAGTGTGTCAAACTCATACCTCATGCAGGAGTTTGCAATAGACTTCCTGCTGTGGGTGTGGCGTATGTTCTGGGTTGGAACCTGTTCCCCCTTGTAGGCCTTTCTAAAGTCTTCTGCCTCCCCACTCACCTTCAACACATAACTATTGACAGGGAATAACTCCCGAAACTCATCTACCCAACGCTCAATCTGGGCGTCGGTAGCCTCTGGGAACATTGCACGGAAAGCCCGACCGGGTTTTGGGTAAGCTGTACTAAGATCCTTTTCGCTCTTTTCGAGGTTTTGATAGATAGAGACACCACCGGGAACCTTCTTCGAGTGCTCTGGTACAAAGGTGGAAAAGCGCAACCTCGCGAACTCAAAAGCCTTCATATCCTCTGGGAACTGTTCATAGAAGAAGTTGTAGAGTGAACCATAACCTTTGGGCTTCTGTGCGAGATGATAGTTCATACCCCACTTAGTGAGCACCTCAGGGAGTATCTCCATCTGTTCTTCCTCAAAACCTACAACAGCAAAGCCTATGTTTGGTGTATCGCTGCACAGGCTAACATAGGAGTCCACTGTAAAGCCATCTACCATAACCCTGTCGCCAGAGGCAGGAGAGACAACCTCAGGCAAAAAAAGCTTCCCAGAGGAAACTTCCTTGATGTACAGGAAGGGTTTAAAGAAAGCTTGTTCGCTATATTCTGGACAGGCCTCCCCCACACTCACTTCCTCCACATCAGCCTTCTTTGCGTAGCAGGAAGCAAAGGTTGTATGTTTAAGATACAACGTCTCGGCATCCTCTTCGTACCCAACCCTATAAATTTCTCCTACCACAGCCTTACTAGAATAGTAAGCTAAGGGGGGGCTTTCACGCAGAATACGAACAAATTTGGTCATTCTTGGCACTCCTTATAGTAGCCATATGAGAAATGGGGCCAGTCTACTGCATGACCAGACCCAACTAAAAGGCAAGCAATATCTTGCCCCTCGACATAACACCTACTCACTTCCCTGCCATAGCCGTCTGTGTCAACTTGCTGGCAGGTAACAGGTTTATCCTTCACCAGAAGTGTGAGGAACTCTTTCGCCTCTACACCTTCATAAGTGGAAACCTCTGGGGCATCAATACCCCAAAGCCTAATTTTGTGCGAGTTTGCGTGGAATGTGTCTCCATCCACCACAAAGAGTACCAACAATGTCAGCATGGTTAGTCCTCTGCAATAAGAAGGTAGACAAGGAAACACAACCAGAGGCTTCCCAGAATAAACTCATAGCTCATGGACGACACACCAAGCTATCTTTCCAGTCTGTGTTACCACGCTTATAGGAGGAAAAAGTACCCGCCGCTTTGGCCCCCATAAAAGACCACATAGTTTCAGATCTGTGAGGGATGGCCTTAAAGAGGAAAACCATTCCATCCTCGTCTCGTGCCATGTACTTATAGTCTTCACGTACATGGGACCAGTTGATAGAGTCTTGCACAACAGGCTTCACCCGGAAGGAAACAGCCCCATCCCACGTAGGCTTCCCACAGGGTTGCCAGCCACTATAGCTGCTCAGGTACTCAACCTTTTTACCATCCACCCAAGCAGCAAGTAGCTCAAGCTTCTCTTCACGGCTCATCTCACCAAAGGTTTTCATCAGTGCAGCCCTTTCATATTGAGGCGGATCACTTCCACCTTTTCTGTTCTAATCACATGATACACATGACCAGACTTGATCAGTTCATCAAGCTTAACTCTATCCAAGCCATAGTTAGCCAGCGTGATAGTAGTGCGCACACCATTGGCTTTCTCAAGCAACACTTGCATTTTGTTTCTCCATCTGGGCTGCACGAAGCACACCCTCTGCATAAGTGATACACCCCACACCAATCACACCATCAGGTGGGTTATCAATGGCCCCACGATACAACCGCAGAAACCCAATAGCTTCTTGGGTCAGGGGGTCTTTGTCAAGCCACTCATCATCATCCCTTCCATAGAAAGACTTGGCTTCCATCCGATCAAACAACACCCGATAGATGTCGTCAGCACACTTATACTTCATCACAATCTCCAGCATCTACCTTCAAGTCCTGCTCTAAGGCCAAGAGTAGCTTCATTGAACCTTTGAACCTATCCAGCTTATCCAACATTTCGGTGTACTTCTCCACCACCACAAGTTCATGTGCCATCTTGGATAGCTGTAAGTCATACCTATTCTCAGCATGACACTTGGCTTCATAGAATGAGCCATGCAACAGGCCATCAGAGGTTTCCCACTTAGATACCTGCTTCATAGCTTGCTCTCTACCAAGATTTTAAGTTGGGCCTGATAAGCTGCCCACAAGGGTGTATTAGCTTCGTCATAAGCTGCCCACAAGGGTGCATTAGCTTCCTCGTAAGCTACCTGCAACTCTTCCTCAGTCTTGCATTCATTGAACATAGCTTATCCTTCCAGAGAGAGAATGAGAACAGACACCCACCACAGCGCATAGACTGAGAGGGGTGCCATGACAGTAAGACGGATCAGGTACGGCATCAGACTTTCTCCAAGACAAAGTATTTTTGTGTGGCCTCAACATAAGTCCACCCACCATGAAGCATAGCTTCCTTGAAGCCCACCTCTTTCAGTTGCCCGACACCCTCAGAGGACTCACCTTGTGGGTACAAGAACCTGCATGGTTGCCTCACATCACCGGGGACGACAAGGAAACATGCCTGCCCCACCACCCACGGTGTGCCCCACACATGCTGCATAAAGCTTGACTCTCGCATCATGTAAGAGTTTTCAAGCACACCTTCCCACATACCAATGCAGGGGGAACAGTAAGGGATCTTGCCCACTGCGACAAGATTGTCCACATACTTCAAGAACTTTTTACGAGTGCGCAACGTGGCACCATCATCAATGGCGAAGATAACCTGAGGGAACATTGTTCAACCTTCCATGTGTTAATAGCCTGCCCACCCTGCACACTACTATCACTTTTGTAGTGAGATGGGAAAAGAGGGCCAATCGCAAGGCAAAGAAAAGCCGCCCCATTGCTAGGGCGGTTCAAGGTGGTGCGGTGGTGGTGGTGGCCTTTAAAGGCCTTTCAAGGCGGTGGCGCAAAGAGTCCCAAAGCGCTTGCCAGAAACCGCCCTTGCTTCGGGCGTCTTTGGTGCTGGCGTTTTGGTGCGCTTGAACCGATCCGCGTTTCCAAGGCCAATGCCCTTATCAGTTGACGCTTTCCTTGCCCCGTCTTTGCGCGAGTCGTCGACGGAATCCAAGTCAGAAACTAGAATCAACTGGCCCTTGGCCTTGGCGGGAAAGAAGGTGCGGCGGTATTCCTTGAAAGCGGAAAGGCTGGCGAAAGTCAACTTGCGGCGGATTCCGTCGCGGTATTCGATAGCGTAAAACGCGAAGGGCATGGCCCCCTGCGCGTCAACGTCATTGTGGAAAGCCTTTCGGGCTTCCCTTTTCTTCGCGTTCTTGCCCAAGGTCATGATCACAAGCCTTTCAAGATGTCGGCGATGTCCGCCTTGGAAAGTCCAGCCTTCACCTTTGCCGCAAGGGCCTTACGCAGGGCGTCAACATTGTCTTGATTGCTGGCCTTTGGTGCAGGGCAAGCGGCTTTCACTTGGTCGCAGTCCAAGGTATCACCGGACTTTGCAGCGCTGGACACAACGCCCCAAAGCGTCATATTGCAAGTCTTCGCAAAGCCATCCCGAACCACAAAGGCCAAAGACTTGTCAGCCCGAACAACCATTTCATGGGAAGGAAACAGCGCGGCAATGACACGCTTCCCAAGGGCGGAAGGCTTGGCACGCTTCACCAACAAGGCCAACGGCTGCAAGTCATAGGTGGCAACGCCGTAGTCAGCAACCAAAGACAGCAGGGCCAGAAAGGCCTTACCGTCCGAAAGCTTTGCAGCCTTGGCGGTGTCCTTCACTTTGGCGCGGGTGACTTCCAAGGCGGAAAGGGCGGACTCGAAAGCGGGGAAGTCGAAAGCGACAGTGATGTTCTTTGCAGCTTGTGCCATAGTGAAGGCCTTTCTTTGGGCTTTGCCCTGATAAAGATTGTCCGGGATGGACAACCTATAAAGAGGCAATGTTAAGCCGCGCTTGTGGCGCTATCCCCAAACGCTTGCCAGTATGACAAGCCCTTTGCGGGGAATCCCTTTCGACTAGCGGCGATATCTTGCGGCTGGCCTATTCGGTGGCGGTCAATTTCAATTTTCGTTCGCAATCTATGAAGGAAAGCTTAGGGCATGACAAGCGAAAGAATCCCAATGTTTTCAAGGACTTAGTCCTAACCTATTGATAACAAACGACAATAATCTAATCCAATCAAATCAATGGCTTACAAGGAATTAGGTCAAGTTTACTGACTTATTATACAATCCTAAGGCGAGTAAATGGCCTATAGCAAGGCACTATGGTTGTTCCGAAATACAACCATAAGGTGATTTCAAGGTGGGTGATTCGCAAGCTTAGATTGTGGATTTATGCCCTAAGTTGCCATAATGGGTGCAGGGAATAGAACGGTTGTTCTAAAAATAGAATGTCGGGGCGTTATGGTTTCACGGGGATAGCACCGGGCTTGCATGGCTGGCCTATGTTTCCAGAAGGATGCATCCCAACCCCCCTTTCCTAACAGCCATTCATATTGCCCTGTTGAGGTATCAATATACCCCATTTGATTTGCAGGCATTTGCAAAGTCACAATGATTTCAACGGGATAACATATTGCAAACTTTGCAAAGTCGGACCCTGTAAAGAGGCAAAGGGAAGGCTTCAAGGGGGGAGGGCATGGGCCACAGGGGGGTACCCGGAGCGTAATATACACGCAGCGCCAGAGATTGAAATTTAGAGTTCTGTTAACTACTTTCTCATTTGTAGTGGTTTTGTCCTTACACCCCCTATAATGCTACCGTATTGGCCTCTCACAATGGGTTTTCGTAAAGAGGCCCTTTTTAGAGCCGTAGAGGGGCCTCTGAGAGTCTCGGCTAGGGTGATCTATAAAAGCTCTTAGAGGCCTCCTAGAGGCTCTCCTAGGGCCTCCTAGGCACTATTACCTCTGATATGTAGATAGAGGTGGTGTGTAAGCTAGAAAACACCCTAGATCGGGGGGCAAAACCTTATAGCTCAAAATAAAGTTCTCCTCTGGTCTTGACAAAGCCTCATTTTCTGCTATCTTAAAGATACATAAAGAGACTCTATGAGTTCTTAGAGCTTCTTTATGAGATACTTAAGTCTTCAATAACTACTATTATATATTTATATATACTTAAAGAAGCTTAAAGAGTCTCATAATGGGGCCTCAAGCCCTTGAACGACGATAAAAGGGATTGTTGTCGTCCAGAAGGCGTAGCCTTCGCCCCCTTGAACATTTAAAGTTTGGATTAGATCTTGACTTAAGCTGTTCATAAAGTATAACTAAGGTTCTTAAAGTGAAGACTTACATCAAAGATACTGTTATTGAAGAATTTTACGCAGCAGTAGCTCGTAATGATAACAACTTTGCCCTCTCAGTACATATTCCACTCTCAGATGTTTTCTATGTACGTGAAGCCCTCTTTCATGCTCTCGGTAAGAGATACACTCTGGACTACGTAGAGTGGGCTATGCTTAAAGAGGGAAAGATTGAAGCTAGATTCTGTCACCAACCACAGGATAAGCTCTCTTGGGATGAGTACCCCCATGAAAAGGAAGTAAAGTACCGTGTCCCGTAATTACAAATCTGAATACGAGAATTATCAAGGTAAGCCTGAACAGATTAAGCGTAGGGCTTCTCGTAATGCTGCTCGTGCTACAATGGCTAAAGCTGGTAAAGTCACTAAAGGTGATGGCAAAGATGTGGATCACAAGAATGGTTCACCTCTACAAAATAATAAAAGTAATTTGAGGGTGGTTAGTAAGACAACTAATCGTTCTTTTCCACGTAATGCTAAGGCAGGCAAGAAGTGAAAGATCCACGTCTCACCAAGCTGGGAGTAACAGGCTACAATAAGCCCAAAAGGACTCCTGATCATCCTACCAAGAGCCATGTTGTCGTGGCTAAAGAGGGTGACAAGATTAAGACCATTCGTTATGGTCAACAGGGTGTCTCCGGTTCTCCTAAGAAAGAGGGAGAGTCTGAAGCCTACCGTAAGCGTAGGGAGTCCTTTAAGGCCCGTCATGCCTCTAACATTGCTAAAGGTAAGATGAGTGCAGCCTACTGGGCGGATAAATCCAAGTGGTAAGGTCTAATCCCCAACTTTGGGAAAAGTCTAAATCAGAGGCTAAAGCTAAGCTGGGGGGTAAACACTCGGCAAGAGCTATGCAACTGGCTGGTAAGATCTACAAAGAAAAAGGTGGAGATTACTCTGGTCCTAAAACCAAAGCTCAGAAGTCTTTAACTAAGTGGACTAAAGAAGAGTGGAGTACTAAGAGTGGTAAACCCTCCTCTGAGACTGGGGAGAGATATCTACCTAAGAAAGCCATTAAGGCTCTAACTCCAGCGGAGTATTCTGCGACAACAAAAGCTAAAAAAGAAGGTACCTCAAAAGGTAAACAATTTGTAGCCCAGCCAAAAGCCATTGCAAAAAAGGTTGCTAAGTTTAGATGAAACAAACTAAAGTTCAAAAAGTTATGCGCGAGTTTAAAGCTGGTAAGCTACACACTGGTAAAGACCCAGATGGTAAAGGGCCACGTAAAGCCCCTCTTGTAAAGAACCCAAAGCAAGCTATTGCAATTGCACTTAGCCAAGCTGGTGCAGCTAAGAAATCAAAAGGAAAGAAATAACATGGCAACGTTTAAAGAAGCATTTGCACAAGCACTTGCAGAAAAAGGTACAGGTAAAATTTTTACTTGGAATGGTAAACAGTACAAAACTGACTTGGCTAGTGGTAAAACACAGAAGCCTAAAGTTAACCCGCAGGTAGTTGATATGGCGGGTAAGGGTAATGATAAATCTCTTGCACCAAAAGATAAGGTTAAGCCTAAAGCACGTCCAATGCTGGCACCAGCAACTTCGCCTAAGCCCCAGACTCGTACCTCTGCAGCAATGAACACAAGCAACCAGCCAACAGTAAATAGCACTGCTCCTGCTCAACCTAAGGCTGTTAAGAGTGCTAGCTCACTCAAAGCTGTACGTGCTATGAGTGTAACTGGTGCAGCAAATGCTAACGCTGGTGCAAAGCGTAGTGCTAGTGGTTCCGCCAAGCCTACTATGGAAGCGCGCAATGTGGGTGCCCTTAAAGGTGCTGCAGCAAAAGTAATGTCTGCTGGCAAAGACTTGATGACTAAAGGCTACACGGATAACTCTGCTTATGGTCAACGTAAAGCTGCTGCAGAGCGTAAGATGAAAGCCACCGAGAAGGCACTGTTTGATGCACGTCTAGCTAAAGCAGAAGATGAAGAGAAAAAAGTAGCAATACGCAAACGTAAAGGTAAATAATCATGGCTGATTACAAAGAAGGTGTAGACTTTGAGTATGTACTCTCAAAGAATCAACCAAAAGGTGGCACTAACAAGACTCGTCGCTTCTTTACGAAAGCAGAGAAAGAGGCCCTCAAGGCACCCAAAGCTGCTCCTAAGAGCATGGCTAAGCCTACCCCCAAGCCAACGGCTAAATCCCCTACAAAAACTACTGCAAAGGATCCTATGAAGGGTTATCGAGCAGGGGATGTAAAAACCTCACGACTCCCAGAGGATCTTGGTAAAGATACTCGTAAGGTTCTTTCTGAGACAGGTTCAAAAGCTTTCAAGATGCCCAAGCGTCCTATTACTTCTGAGCGCCTTGCAGGCCGCCTTAATAAGGCCAATGTTACAGCCCTACAAGCTTACACTCAAGAAGAGTATGATGCTATGACCCCTGCACAGAGAGCTGCAAAGAACCTTCCCCGTAGCACCTCTGGTTATGCCATGCCAGCAGGAACCTTTAAGTCTGGCGCTAAGACCTCTAAAACTACAACCACCTCTTCCCTAGGTAATCCTATGGGAGATGCTTATGCTAAGGGTGGCATGGTTAAAAAGAAAAAGGCTTGCTAAGAGTTGGCAATCAGCTCATATCCCACACCCCTTAAAGATATTAATCTGGAGATTGCTAAAGGCAATCTTCCGGGGCACAGTGTTGTGTTTATCTCTGGTAAGCACCCTTCTGTTTCACATACAGGTACCCCCACAACTGTATGGAACAACACAGCCAACACATATCCATGGTCGGTGTGGGACTCTGGGGCAGCTTCTATTTATCTAAGTAGCAGCAGTGCATCAGATACCCAAACCCTCCTGCTTACTGGGTTAGATGCCTCCTATAACCCCATTACAAAGCTTATAACCCTTACAGGCACAACAGCAGTTAATACTGGCGTTACAACTTTCTTACGCCTGAACAGCGCTCTTATTGTCTCAGGAACCCCAGCAGTGGGAACAATAAACCTACACTATGGCTCTGCGGTTGGGTCTATAATTGGACGTATTCTTCCTCTAGCAACTACAACCAGCATGGCTATCTACACTGTACCCGCAGGTTTCACAGCTTTTTCTTACTATGGTGACTTTAGTGTAAACAAAGGGAACCAAGCTGAGCTAGCCGTAAAGTGGCGTTTCTTTGGTCTACCGTTTCTAACTGTCTATCAGACAGAGGTCCATGAGCAGTTTATTATCTCCTCTCCACCCATTCCGGGTGCTATCCCAGAGAAGACAGATTTGGACAACATGGTGCAGGCTGTAGATAACGCAGGGAGTAGGGTATATTCTAACCAGCAACTTCTTCTCATAGATAATAGGTATCTCTAATGGCTACTAAAAGTAGGACATACAATAAAACCTTGACTCTTAGTAAGGAAGATGTGTATACTGCCCCCAGTCGTTTTGAGGCGGTGATTAAATCAATACTTATTTCTAATATTACAGCCACAAGGTCTACCATCTCCGTAGATTTTTATAAGAGTCTGGACCTATCAACTACAGAGTTGATTAAAGATCTAATTGTTGAACCTAACAGCATTGTACAGATTGATAGTGCTCTTCATTTAGAGGTTAAAGATGCACTACGAGCCTCTGCAAGCGCAGCTACGAGCTTGGTAGTGTCTCTCCTTGTAGAAGAGAGTAATGTCTCTCAGATTGGAATTTAAGTAATGGCACGACAGTATTCAGAACAGCAAACAAAGTTTCTTGAGGTGCTTTTTGAGGAAGCTGCTGGTGATGTAGTTACTGCTAAACACTTGGCAGGCTACAGCCCCAATGTGGCTACATCTCAAGTTGTTTCTGCCCTTGAAGATGAGATATCGGAACTCACAAAGAAGTTTCTTGGTCGTTCAGCAGCTAAAGCTGCTTACGCAATGTCTAACGTTTTGACTGATCCTACTGCGTTAGGTAACAAAGAACGTATGATTGCAGCTAAAGATATTCTTGATCGCAGTGGTTTTATTAAGACCGAAAAGGTTGAAGTTACTACCACAGTACCTGTATTTATTCTTCCGGCAAAAAATGAAGATTAATGATACTTGGGTCCTACCGGGTCCAGATACTACCTCAGAAATTAAATGGCACCCTATTGTACGTGCAGGTAGGGTAGTACCTTTTGGCTACATGCTGGATCCTAATGATTCCGAAGTCCTCCTTCCAATAGAGAAGGAACTAGAACTTTTGGAAGAGGCTAAGAAGCACCTAAAGAAGTATCCCTCTAGAGAGGTAGCTGCTTGGTTGAGTACCCATGCAGGGCGTAGTATTTCCCATGTGGGTTTGTTGAAGAGAGTTAAACTTGAAAAGAACCGTAAGCGAACAGCTACAATCTATCGTCAACTTGCCGAACGCTACCAAAAAGCCATCCAGAAAGCCGAAGAGCTTGAAAACCTCCGTCTTGGTGGAAGTAGAACCTACACCACAAACGAAGACATTCGCGCAACCGAAGCCTGAGCCTATTGATGTAGGCAAAGCCCAAGAGATTATCTTTAAACCTAACCCCGGCCCTCAAACAGACTTCCTTTCTTCTTCTGAGCAAGAAGTTCTCTATGGTGGTGCAGGTGGTGGTGGTAAATCCTACGCTATGGTTGCTGACCCAGTTCGTTATTTCAACAATCCATTATTTAAAGGTCTGCTTCTTCGTAGGACGACAGAAGAACTTCGAGAACTTATCTCTGTGTCTAAACAACTTTACCCCCAAGCTATACCGGGTATCAAGTTTCTAGAGCGGGACAAGACTTGGGTAGCCCCGTCTGGAGCAAGCCTCTGGATGAGTTACCTTGATGCGGATGATGACGTAATGCGGTACCAAGGACAGGCCTTTTCTTGGATTGGTTTTGACGAACTAACCCAATGGGCTAGTCCTTATGCTTGGAACTATATGCGTTCTCGTCTTCGTACAACAAGCACAGCAGGTTTGAAACTCTACCAAAGGGCCACAACTAACCCCGGAGGTCCCGGCCACTCTTGGGTCAAGAAGACCTTTATTGACCCTTCTCCTCCAAATCAATCTTTCTGGGCTACAGATCCAGATAGTGGAGAACCAATTACCTTTCCTAAAGGACACTCTCGTGAGGGAGAGAACCTCTTCAAACGACGTTTCATACCCGCTACCTTGTTTGATAACCCATACCTTGCCGAAGACGGTATGTATGAAGCTAACCTTCTTTCTCTTCCAGAACATCAAAGACGCCAACTGCTCTACGGAGACTGGGATATTAACGAAGGTGCAGCATTCCCGGAATTTAACCGCAGGATCCATGTTGTAGAGCCTTTTGAGATTCCTCATTCATGGGTACGATTCCGTGCAGCTGACTATGGTTATGGTTCTAATACTGGGGTGGTTTGGATTGCAGTAAGTCCTTCTGAACAGCTTGTAGTATATCGTGAGATGTATAACTCCAAGGTTACAGCATGGGATCTTGCTGATCTTATTCTAGATACTGAGTCTGGAGAGAATGTCCGTTATGGAGTTTTGGATAGCTCCTTGTGGCACAACAGGGGTGATCGTGGACCTTCCCTTGCAGAGCAAATGATCTCTAAGGGTTGTCGTTGGAGGCCCTCAGATCGTTCTAGGGGATCTCGTGTAGCAGGAAAAAATGAACTGCACCGGAGACTCCAAGTAGATCCTTTTACAGAAGAGCCAAGGCTTGTGATCTTTAGTAGCTGTAAAAATCTAATTGCCCAACTACCCTCTATTCCACTAGATAAGAAGAACCCAGAGGATGTTGATACTAACGCAGAAGACCACTTGTACGATGCCTTGCGTTACGGTATCATGAGTAGGCCTAAAAGCAGCCTTTGGGACTATAATCCCAACACACACGGAACGGGATTTGCTATGGCAGACCCTCAATTTGGTTATTAAGGAAAGTACATGGAAGTTCAAGACCGTCTTGTTATGGATGAGGCTATTGCTACAGGCCTAAAAGATAAATCCTCCGCAGAGGCTACAGATAAGCCTGCAGGTCAGATTGTTCAGCTAGTAGAGTCTCGTTATCGGAAAGCTTCTGATGCACGACAGTCAGAGGAACGCCGTTGGCTTCAAGCCTACCGTAACTACCGTGGTCTGTATGGGCCTGATGTTCAATTCACAGAGTCTGAAAAGTCTCGTGTGTTTATCAAAGTCACGAAGACTAAGGTTCTGGCTGCTTATGGGCAGATTACAGAGGTCCTCTTTGGTAATAATCGCTTCCCAATTTCTATTAACCCCACCACGCTGCCTGAGGGCGTCGTAGAGAGCGTCTACCTTGAAACAGGTACCCAGACTAGCCCAATGGCTCAACAGGCTGTACAGGGCGCTCCTGCGGCCCCTGAGGGCATGCCTAAGTTGCTTCCGGGGGAAACCCTAACAGACTTCCGAGAGCGGCTAGGCTCCATGAAGAAGGAATTGGCCCCTGTGGCTGATAAAATTAAAGAGGGTGATGGGGCTGCTCCCAACCAAGTTACCTTCTTCCCTGCCATGGTCTCAGCTAAAAAGATGGAGAAGAAAATCCACGATCAGCTGGAAGAGTCAGACGCTAAGAAGCAACTACGCTCCACAGCTTTTGAAGCTGCACTCTTTGGTACCGGGATCATGAAGGGTCCCTTTGCTGTTGATAAAGAGTATCCTGACTGGGATGAAACTGGGGACTACAAACCAACTATTAAACTTGTACCAAACACTTCTTATGTGTCTCTTTGGAATTTCTATCCAGACCCAGACAGCACGAATATGGAAGAGGCAGAGTATACCGTAGAACGTCACAAAATGTCTCGCTCTCAGATGCGCGCACTAAAGCGCCGTCCTTTCTTCCGTACAAACGCTATTGATCGTGCTCTTGTGGGTGGTGAAAGCTACGTCAAAGAGTGGTGGGAACAGGCAATGGAAGATGATGCCCAAGAAACTCAGACAGAGCGTTTTGAGGTTCTTGAGTTCTGGGGCTTCGTAGATACAGATGTGATTAAGAGTTATGGTGTAGCCATTCCTCCAGAGCATCGTAATGCAGAACAAGTCTCAGTAAATATCTGGGTCTGTAATGGCGAAGTTCTACGTCTTGTTATGAATCCCTTTAAGCCTTCCTATCTTCCCTACTATGCAGTTCCTTATGAAGTTAATCCCTATAGCTTCTTTGGTATTGGTGTTGCAGAGAATATGGATGACACACAACAATTGATGAATGGTTTCATGCGTATGGCCATTGATAACGCAGCACTCTCTGGGAACCTGTTGATTGAGGTGGATGAGTCTAACTTGGTTCCGGGTCAAGATATGAAGATCTATCCGGGTAAGGTCTTCCGTAGGGAAAGTGGTGCTCCGGGACAAGCTATCTTTGGTACAAAGTTCCCTAACGTGTCTAACGAGAATATGCAGATGTTTGATAAGGCTCGTCAGTTGGCGGACGAATCTACAGGCTTTCCTTCCTTTGCTCATGGACAGACTGGGGTTTCTGGGGTTGGTCGTACCGCATCAGGTATCTCTATGCTAATGAGTGCTGCCAATGGTTCCATCCGAACTGTTATCAAAAACTTTGATGACTACCTGCTTGGACCTTTGGGTAAAGCCCTGTTCCACTTCAATATGCAGTTTGATTATGATGCTGAAATTCGGGGTGACTTGGAAGTCAAAGCCGAGGGTACAGAGTCTCTAATGGCAAATGAAGTTCGTAGCCAACGCCTGATGCAATTTCTCTCTGTTGTACAGAATCCCATTCTGGCCCCCTTCGCTAAAATGGACTATATCATCCGTGAGATTGCAAAGAGTATGGAACTCGATCCAGACAAAGTTGCAAACTCTATGGGTGCTGCAGCAATCCAAGCTGAGCTTTTGAAGCAGTTCCAAGCAACACAACCCCCGGCACCAGCACAGGTTGGTCCTCCGGGAGTACAAGCTATGGATACAACTGGTTCCGGTGGAGGTAACATCGGGACTGGCTCGGTCCCTACTCCCGGTGAGCAGGGTTTTAGTGCAAATACAGGTCCTGCCCAATGAGTATCAAGAAGCTGGTAAATGACCCCCAAGTTTGGCAAGGCTTTCTTGAAGAGATAGATACTTGGCTAGAGCGGGAGTATAAATTTCTAGAGCAAGCTCGGGATATTGTAGATATCCACAAAGCACAGGGGTCAGTAAAGACCCTTCGCAAACTTAAAAATCTAAGGGATATTGTAAATGGCCGTGAATAAGCTTTATGCTGAGGGCGGGGTTAATACCTCACAAACTAAAGTAGACCCTGTATCTGGTAATGAGATTCCTCCGGGATCCCTTCCAGAGGAGGTTCGGGATGATATTGATGCTAAACTTTCTGGGGGTGAATACATTGTTCCTGCAGATGTGCTTCGTTACTATGGTGTAGCTTTCTTTGAGAAGCTCCGTACTAAGGCCAAAGAGGGCCTTGGTAGTATGGAAGCTGATGGTCGTATTGGTGGCGACACTGTGGAAGAGGAAGAGGATGATCTCCCTTTTGACCTAGAAGAGCTTCAAGCTGAGGATGAAGATGAACCTGCTTTTGCGGCAGGGGGTCTAACCGAAGAGAAAGCCATGCTAGGTGCTCAACCAACTTTTAACCCTAGTCAATGGACCTTTGGTGGTGCAGAGGGTACTGCAACCCCCGCAACGACTACCCCTACAGTTAAGGAGACTAAGGTCTACTCTGATGCAGTTGGCAATACCATCTCTGTAGATTTTATTAACGGTGTTGCTCAAACTCAAATTCCTGCTGGATACTCTCTTAAGACAACTCAAGCCGTCGCAACACGCACAGCAACCACAGGAAACTCTGACCGAGATAAGGCACCTACAACTCCCGGAACACCTTCTGGGGTAGGTGGAACAACCTCTTGGGCAAAAGACCTCGACCTTTCTAATCCACAGAGTACAATGGACTGGGCACAAGGACAGCTTTCTGGCAACCGGGTAGCCAAAGCAGGTCTTGGTATTGCAGGAGCACTGCTTGGTGGTGGTCTGGGTGCTGGAGTTGGGAGTATTATGGGTACTGGAATTGGGGTCTCAAATGTTCGTGCTGCTGCACAAGTAGCCCGACACGATGGTAATGATTCTCTGGCAGAACAATTGGATGCTCTTGTAGAGCAAAGCACCAAGGATATGAAAGGTGGCACAAAAGCTTATCTTAATACTTTGGCAACAGGTGACAAGAAAGCTCAAGCTCTTATTGAATCCCGTGGTACTCAAAGCCCCACAACACCCACTAAAAAGCCTGCCAGTGGCATTGTGAACCGTCCTACTACATCTACTTCGTCTAAACCCGGAGACTACGGTACCTCAACCAAGCGGGGAGTTACTTCAACCACACAAGGTGCTACAAAGGGGGGAGGATACTCTAGTGCTGTTGCACAAGGTTCTACCGCTCCTACCAGCTCTCCTCGTCCACAAGCTCGACCCTCTACCAGCAAACCTACCACAGAGAAAAAAGGAAACTTTGGTGGTGGAAGGGCTACAGGTGGCTTAGTTACAAAAAGAAAATCTTGACAAAGGTTTTAAAATAGACTAATTTAATAAGAATAAGGCTACTCAGGGAGCATTACGTTCCCTGACCCCACAGAAAGGAATATGCTTTGACTGAAACTGTTGTAACCCAACAAGTTAAAAGTGCAGGTTTTGTTAATTCGGGATACAACCGAAAGAACCAAGCTCGTATTGCTCAAGAAGAAAAAGAGCTTGAGGACCTTACTAAACAAAAGTCAGAGGTTGAAGATGCTCCACCTCTGGAGACTAAAGAAGATAAACCTCTCTCTCGTGAGGAAGAATCTTTTAAGAAGCGCTATGGAGATCTTCGACGCCATACCCAAGAGAAAGAACGAGAGTGGCAAGAGAAGTTTGATAGCCTCGAAGCTCGGATTGCCAATCCCTCTGCAGTACTTCCTACCTCAGATGAGGATCTTGAGGCTTGGATTTCTAAAAACCCTGATGTAGCTGCTATTGTGCAGACTATGGCTGCAAAAGAAGCTGAGAAGCGTCTTAAAGGTACTGAGGATAAACTTCGTCAAATTGATGAAGACCGTCATGAGATTACCCGTAAGCAAGCAGAACAAACTATTCGTGATGCTCACTCAGACTTTGATGCAATCAAAGAATCAGATGACTTCCACGACTGGGCAGAAGATCAGCCTAAGTGGGTTCAAGATGCAATCTATGAGAATGCTGATGATCCCCGTTCTGTAGTACGAGTTATTGACCTTTATAAAGTTGATAAGGGTCTTACTAAATCCGCAAAGAAACAGCAAGATCGTGATGCTGTCTCTTTGGTTAAAGCTAAAACCAAAGTTGCTCTAGAAAATGATTCTGGTGAAGTGACTTACTCTGAATCTCAGATTAATAAAATGTCTGATAAAGATTATGAGAAGCACCAAGATAAAATCATGGAAGCAATGCGTACTGGTAAGTTCCGTTATGATCTTAGTGGAGCTGCACGATAAAGGCTATTGACAACTAAATCATAGCCTGTATAACTAACAGCAATAACCTCGGCCAATTAGATCACCCGTTGGTTATTGCTACTTAGCCGTTATAGCTCATCTGGTAGAGCAATCGCCTTGTAAGCGATAGGTGCGGGGTTCAAGTCCTCGTAGCGGCACCATCCAAACGAATACCACGTATAAGACCACCCAACTTAATTGGGCCTCATTCCGGTTGATCCCCGTTTGACACCCCATATTATCTGGCCCCTCTACGAATGGTTGTTCCGTTTTTGCACTGTTGTTTAATAGTGCTATTACCTACGCCATAACATAAGGAGAATTTAATATGGCTTTTCAATCCGCTCCCGGTTGGTCGAACCTCCCGAACGGCAACTTCTCGCCGGTAATCTACTCTAAAAAAGTCCAGTTGGCTTTCCGTAAGAAAGCTATCGTTCAGGATATCACTAACAGCGACTACTTTGGTGAAATCTCGAACATGGGTGATACTGTCCGCATCATCAAAGAGCCGGAAATCTCGGTGTCGAGCTACGCTCGTGGACAACAGATCCAAGCTCAAGATCTGCAGGATGATGACTTCACCCTGATCGTGGACAAGTCGAACTACTTTGCTTTCAAGGTTGATGACATTGAAGATGCTCACTCGCATGTGAACTTCATGGACTTGGCTACAAACCGTGCGGCTTATCGTCTGGCTGATAACTACGACCAAGAGGTTCTGGGTTATCTGTCGGGTTACAAGCAATCGGCTACCCATGCTAACGCAGATGCTGTAAACACCACTCCCTCGGGTACTGTGGCTGTTGCTGGTGCTGGTACTGATGAACTGTTGGCTGGCATGAAGCTCTCGCGCCCGTCCTTCGGCAACATCAGCACCCCCGGTTCGGTTGGTGACTCGATCCCGGTGGCTGCTCGTCTGCCCGGTGCTACTGCTCTGCCTACCGCTTACGTCTCCCCGGTTATGCTGATTAACCGTATGGGCCGTCTGTTGGACCAGCAGAACGTTGACAAGGGTGGTCGTTGGATCGTTATTGATCCAGTGCTGATGGAGATCTTGGCTGACGAAGATTCGCGTTTCCTGAACGCTGACTTCGGTGACTCGGGTTCGCTGCGTAACGGTCTGGTTCTGTCGAACTGGAATGGCTTCCGCGTCTATGTCTCGAACAACCTGCCTAAGGTTGGTACCGGGGCTGCAACTGTGGGCACTTCGGCACAATCCACGAACTACGGTGTGATTGTTGCTGGTCATGACTCGGCTACTGCTACGGCTGAACAGATCAACAAAACCGAGACCTACCGTGACCCGGACTCGTTTGCTGATATCGTTCGTGGTATGCACCTGTATGGTCGCAAGATCCTGCGTCCGGAAGCTCTGACGGTTGCCCGTTACAACTTGGCCTAAGCCTCATGGGAGGGTGGCGTAATGTTGCCCTCCCTTCAATCAACTTCTTGAAAGGAAGATAAATGTCGGTTTCGCAATCTATGCGCCATCAGGCTTACGTGCTCGAAAAGTTCGTGACTCTGGCGGCTACCTCGGGTACCACTGTTGGTCCCGCTGTTCCTGCTGGCACTCTTGTGCTGGCTGCTGGTGTTGAAGTTCTGCAGGCTGTGCCTGATGTGACTACGTACACTATTGATGTTACGGATGGTACTACTGTTTTTGCTAATGACGTCTCGGTAGACGCTGCTGCTGCTGGCACTATTCGTGCTGGTACTACAGCTGGCCTTGTGGCTGCTGCTGATACTATTGATGCAGTGACAACCATCTCGGGTTCTCCGGGCACTATTGCTGCTCGTATCTGGGCTGTTTGTGTTGAAGTCAATGACTCGGTCTTCAAAGGTGCTGCAGCTGATCGTAACCAGCTGGACTAATCTAATCTGGCTAGTCTGTGAATACTCATAGGCTAGCCTTCTCTTTTTTAAAGGAATATGTAAATGGCCGTGACCATTACTCTCTACAATCAAGCAGCAAAACTCTTTGCAGAGGGAAGTAATGCCGCTGCTGATACTTATAAAGTTAAGCTGTATTCCACTGCAACCTTTAACGCTGCTGACACCACGCTTGCTGGCATTACGGGTACAGAAGCTACAAACGGGACTGGTTACACTCTTGGTGGACAAGCTCTCACTGGGGTAGCAGTTACTACCGTCACTACAAATGACGCTAAATTTGATGCTAATGATGTTGTGTGGACCGCTACTGGTGGCTCTATTACAGCCTCCTATGCAGTCTTGTATAACGACACAGACGCTAACGATCCTCCGTTGGCCTTTATTGACTTTGGAGGCTCACAATCTGCTGGTGATACCACCGACTTCAAGATTGTTTGGAATGCCAGCGGAATCTTTAGCTTTACGGTTGCCTAATGGTTAAGCTTGTCAACAGAGCTAAGATGAGTACAGTGACGACCGGAACCGGGACAATTACTCTCGGTTCTGCTTCGTCTGGTTTTCAGTCCTTTGCCTCTGCAGGGGTACTTAATGGAGAAACCCTTCGGTACGTAATTGAGGACGGTACCGCTTGGGAAGTTGGGTCTGGAGTCTATACTTCTACAGGCACCACTCTTTCTCGGGTATTGGGTGAAAGTAGCACAGGATCTCTTCTCAACCTCTCTGGATCTGCGGTTGTGTACGTAACAGCAGCTGCAGCTGACCTTGTGCAACCTACAGAAGCTCAAACCCTCACAAATAAAACGCTTGCCTCCCCTGCAATTACAGGGACTCCCACAGAGACAATCTTTGCTATTACTGGTACTACACCAGCTCTCAACCCTGCAAACGGTTCTATTCAAACGTGGACGCTTACTGCAAACTCGACCCCGACTGATAGCATTGCTGCAGGTCAGGCAATTACCGTCATGATCGACGACGGCTCTGCTTACACAGTGACATGGCCTAGCGTGACTTGGGTGAATAATGCCAAGATTGCTCCAACACTGGCTACCACAGGATACACCACTGTTACTTTGTGGAAGGTTTCTACCACGCTCTACGGTGCTGTTGTGGGGAATGGGACATGATCTCGGCGCAGAAACTGGAGGGTGCAGGAGGACAAAAACCTGCCCCTTCTCCCGCAGCTATTGCTGTAGCTCACTCTGGCTCTCCATACATCTCAGTGTATCCTTGGAGTGCAGGATTTGGTACAAAATACGCTGACCCTTCAACTTTGCCTGCAGGAGGTGGCTCTAATGTAGCTTTTAACCCCGAAGGTACAG